>Ga0233365_1000097_pt1 | contig 46182 bp, 45 predicted proteins | sample ElkDunMinimDraft_27_FD_191535 | JGI IMG/M metagenome (GOLD analysis project Ga0233365, IMG submission 191535) | Fecal eukaryotic communites from dung pellets of Tule Elk in California, USA - Elk Dung C36 | ecosystem: Host-associated > Mammals > Digestive system > Large intestine > Fecal | place...
CCTTCGGGCATCAATAAGGAAAGTAATCTTCGTTCAGCGTCTTGCACAAATAGTATATTTTAAGATTACGAAACTAAGAATTTATTTTTTCTTCCCCCAAGGATTCTGATTGATCCAAAGTCTGTGCCACGTTCAAGATTTTCTACTTCGAGGCCACCGAGTGATGCTGACTGATACTGCAATATTGAAACACCTCAAAAATATTTACTGGACTATCTATTGTTTTGTATCTGGTTAATCATGTTATGTCTTTCCTAAATTACTTTTGTGAAGTAATTCTGAAACATCAATTTGAGGTGCTTCTATTTAAAATTGATTAATTTATGGAAACAAAAAAAAAATTATTAATTATCGGTGCAGGTTTTGCCGGTTTTTGGAGTGCAATAAGTGCGATTCGTCAATGCAGAGAACTTGGAAAAGAAGAGCACCTGGAAATAACAGTAATTAGTCAAGATAAGTATCTAACTATAAGGCCTCGACTTTATGAAAACTCCTTAGAGGGGCTAAGAGTTGAACTAGAAAAATATTTCACTCCTTTGTCAATCACACTTATTAAAGGAAAAGTAGAAACGATTAATCCTTTGGTAAAGCAAGTTAATATCTTTACAGACAACGGAATGAGAATTAAAGACTACGATTATCTCATCCTTGCATCAGGAAGTTCATTGAGAGCACTCAATATTCCTGGTATCGAGCAGTCTTTCAATGTCGACACTTATTCTAATGCCAAAAAATTAGATCAGCATTTAACAATATTAGCAGAAAATGGTTTTTCTAGAGAAGGTTCAACAACATTTTTAGTGGTTGGAAGTGGGTTAACCGGCTTGGAAATGGTCACCACAATAGAAGAGAAAGCTCGAATTTTACATGCACGATTTTCAGAAAATCATCAGGACTTTAAAGTAATACTTATTGAGAGAAACAAAGAAATAGCCGATTACTACTCAGCTGAAGCACAATCTTATATCCTTGAAACCCTAAATAAAAAAAATATTAAAATTATATCAGATACATCTATTGAGTCCATCCAAAATGGTACCGTTCTGTTAAGTAACGACGCTAAATTACAATCAAGCACGGTCATTTTTTGTAATGGAATGGTAGCAAGTCCTCTTACTTGTTTTTTTGATGGCGAAAAAGATGGTCAAGGCAGATTACATGTTGATAATAATCTTAAACTATCGGGATATTCAAATGTTATTATTGCTGGAGACGTCGCAAATGTTTCCATAAACAGTGAAGGTAAAAGTTCAATAATGGCATGCCAATTTTCAATGGACCTTGGAAAATGGGCCGGACATAATGCTGTGAATGATCTTTTTGTCTATCCGTTAGAACCTTATGTAAACAATAATTATGGTACTTGTTTAGATTTAGGACAAGAAGACGCTGTTCTTTCTACGGGTTTTGACAGGCAACTTTTAATGAAAGGGAATCAGGCAAAACAGATTAAAACAATGATTACTACGCAACATATATATCCTCCGGAAACACTTGAAGAAACTTTGACACTCTCCGCTCCTGCAATATTGACTGGCGAACTCTTTTAGACGATTAAATGGAAGCTAAATAATATACATGTATTCTAGGAAACATATTTGAATACATGTATATTTTGTAAATATCGCTAGTTCAAATAGATGTTTTAAAAATATCTACAGCTTTCGTTAATTCGTCTTCATTCAAGGAGGCAAAACCGAATCTAAATCCATTAAATGGAGAATTATTGCCTTGATGATAGGCACTCCCCATAATCTTTAACCCTCTGGCCGATGTTTTTTCAATAATTTTTGCTAACTGAAAGTCTGTATTGAACTGCAACCACAGCGCCATACCTCCGTTAGGTCGTATAAATTCGACTACATCACCAAGCTGTGAATTTAAGACCTCTGCTAAAAAGTGGCAGCGTTGACGATATAGTTTATTTGCTTTTTGTATTAGCCTGGTCAGTTCACCACTTTTAATCAACTCAGAAACTATTTTTTCTGTAAATACATCACCCTTCAAATCAATTAACATACGCTTTCGGGCAGCGGCGTTTACAAATTTTTCAGGAGCCACAAGGTAACCGAGTCGAAAAGGCGTTCCCAACACCTTGGTCAAAGATCCTACATAAATAATATTCCCTTCGTGATCGCTACTAGCCAAAGGTAAATAAGGATCATATTGAAATTGAAAATCATAGTCATAATCATCTTCAATAACAGCAAGACTATACTCTTTGATCAACCGCAGTAAATGTTGTCTCCTCTCCATGCTCATGGTAACTGTTGTGGGATGATGATGATGCGGAATGACGTAAAGCAATTTTATTTTATGTTTTTTAAGGGCTTCTTCTACCATTGTGGTATCCATACCCTGACTGTCAACAGAAACCCGAATCAATTCTGCACCAATACTTTCAAACACCATGTTTGCAAAAGTGTAGCTTGGTTCACTGACTATCACTTTATCTCCAGGCTTGATAATGAGTGAGGCCGCTATGTATATAGCCATTTGAGCTCCCCTAGTCGTAAGGACGTTGGTTACTTTGATGTCAATTCCCCTTGTCTGATTTAGAAAATTACAAAGCGTATTTCTGAATTCTGCGTGTCCTTCCAGATCCCACCCAGAATTTAATTTTTTGAGAGCTGGCTGATCCAATGCTCTTCTATATTCATTTAGCATTGCACGTGCCGGAATGAGTGTTATGTCAGGAAAGCCATCATCTATAATAATTTCCGCATTTCTGGAGTAGTGTGCAGGAACGGAAAAGTTTAAATACTCATCAAAACTAAAGCCCGGATCAGTCTCATACGTCGGAATCCGACCGTTATTGTAAGATCGAGGCCTAACCACCGGTAAATTTGGAGAGACAATAAATCCTTTTCGCGGTAGATTATCAACCCAATCCTCGGAAACTAGAGTTTCATAGGCAGCAACCACTGTTTTTCGGTGTAATTCCAGATCAAATGCCAACGATCGAGTGCTGGGCAATTCTGTACCGGGCAAAAGCTTTCCTTCCTGTATAAGACGGATGAATTGCATCGCAATCTGCTTAAAAACAGCAACGTTACTGCTTTTATCGATAACAAGGAGGTTTTTATAAGGAAGCATAAAAGGGTATGTTTTGGAATAGACGAATACCAAAACTAACCAAAATATGTCAGGAATAGAAATGATTATACCATGGAGGGAAAATAAACTTTTCGCCATATCGTGGGGACAATAAGGAAAAAAAAGTGCTGCAGAACCTTTGAAACAGCTAAAATTTATTAAAAGGAATTGGACTACTGATATATCTTTTTCTGGCCCGTCAACGAGGTGTTTTCATGCATTAAATTTGTATAATTAATATAAGAAAACATGAAAAATCTTTATCCTATTATCCAATTAATGCTTCGATATTCAATAGGCATCGGATTTTTATTACCTGTGCTTGACCGCTTCGGCTATTTTGGTGGTCCTGACGAAGCGAACATTGTCTGGGGAAATTGGACTAATTTCGTTACCTATACATATCAGTTAATGCCATACACCAATATTAAGTTGGCAGCATTTTTTGGTATCGTAGCTACGGCTTTAGAGCTACTTTTTGCCCTCTTGCTCCTGGTTGGTTATAAAATCAGATATGCGGCACTAGGAAGTTTCGGATTAACATTAATTTTTGCATTAAGCATGATGTTTTTTCTTCATATTCGAGCCCCGTTTAATTTCTCTGTATTCGTTGTTAGTTTTTCAAGTTTAATACTGGCAACATTTTCTAATTTTCCATATAGTGTAGATGCTTATCTGGCCCATCAAAATCAATAATGCATATTCATTTTAAATTATTTTCGTATGTCAAAAAGATTAAGTATTAACAACCTAATCCCCGATTCTTATCAAATTATAATGCAGCTCTCGCAGTTCGTAGCAAATGCCGGAATAGACAAACTACAACAGGAGCTAATCAAAATCCGAGCTTCTCAGATCAACGGATGCGCATTTTGTATGAGTATACACAGCAAGGAAGCCCTGAAACATGGGGAAAATCCGAAAAGGTTATACGTTTTAAGCGCCTGGAGGGAGGCTAAGGACTGGTTCAGTGAAGAGGACCAAGCTATTTTAAAACTGACCGAGGAGATTACCTTAATCGCAGATAACGGTCTGAGCAATGAAACTTATGAAGAAACCGTAACGTTTTTCGGAGAGGAGACCACGGCTAAATTGATAATGGCTGTGATAACTATAAATGTATTGAACCGTATGGGGGTATCTCAAAAATTGCATCCATAATCTTAAATTTTAAAACAAAATGAAAAAAGTATTAATCATCAACGCAAGTGCTCGAAAAGAGCGGTCATTGAGTAGGTATATGACCAGTATATTTGCCGAAACCTGGAAAATAAAAAATCAGAATGATAATATCCTCTTTCGGGAGGTTGGTCAGGAGCAGATTCCCCATGTGAGCGAAGAATGGATCGCAGCAGCGTTTAAACCATCGGATCTAAGAACGACAGAAGATTTAGAGGCTCTTAAAGTAAGTGATAAATTGATTGCCGAACTTAAAGATGCAGATGTGATCGTTTTAGGAACACCTATGTACAACTGGTCTGTCCCTAGTGCATTGAAAGCGTATATAGATCAGGTATTGAGAGTACGGGAAACTGTTCTGATTAGTAAAGACGACCCCAAAAATCCATATAAAGGGTTGATGAAAAACAAGAAAGTGTATATGTTGATGGTTCGTGGCAACTTTGGTTATGAGCCCGGAGAGTTCTACGAACATATGGATTTCCAAACAAACTATTTAAAGACCGTTTTTCGGATTATGGGCATAGAAGATGTTGAACATCTTGCCGTAAATGGTGTAGATGCTGAAGCACGGGATTTGGACTCCGTAGCAGAAAAAGTTAGGATTTTGATCAATGATTAATTAAAAAAAATAAGGCGATGAACTTTGTAAGAGCGACAACAAAAGAGCAGATTACTTTTTGTAAAGACAGACTCTTTGCTTTCAGAACAAATCTTGATGAAGCAACATATATTGATCGGATAATGAACATGATTGTACATGAAAATTTTACGCTGGTATATATACCTAACGATGAAAACACAGAAGTTGCTGCATTTATAGGGTATAGAATTATGCATACACTCAGGACAAATCGAATGATATACGTGGATGATCTCTATACTGACACGGCGTATCGAGGCAAAGGGTACGCTGGTGCACTACTCGACTATGTAGAAATAGAGGCTTCTAAAGCCTCTATAGCATCGGTGCATCTCGATAGTGGATACATGTTGCACGATGCGCACAGACTTTATTTAAATAAAGGATATGTACTTGCCTGTAATCATTTTGCAAGAATGATTACACTGCCAGGTTAAGTACTTAAACGCCTTGTTTTTTAATAAAAAAAATAAAATACCGTAAATAGATATGAAGTGGTTTCTCAAAACATTTAAAAGTTCGATCGGAAAAAAATTCACAATGGCATTTACCGGATTGTTCTTAATAAGCTTTTTAATAGTTCATGCGGGAGTTAATGCGCTCATCTTTTATAATGATGGAGGAGAAACGTTTAATAAGGCCGCACATTTTATGGGGACTAATCCGATAATTAGAACAATTGAAGTCGTATTAGTGACCGGATTGCTTTTGCATATTGTCCAATCAATCCTACTATGGCGTTCCAATAGGAAGGCACGACCGATAGGTTATGCGGTAGTAAAACATTCCGAAAAAGTAACCTGGTATAGTAGAAGTATGACCTTATTAGGGACTTTGATATTACTTTTTTTGGTCATTCATACATCAAACTTCTGGATACCAAATCGAACAAACCAGTTTTTACATGGTGAGGAGTTACCATTATATGAAATGATGCTGGAAAAATTTAGTAAACCTGCAGAGGTTGTTATTTATCTTCTCGGAGCCTTTTCCCTGTTCTGGCATCTTTTACATGGTTTTAAAAGTGCGTTCCAAAGTCTCGGTATAAATCACCGAAAATATAATCTCCTCATTAAATTATCTGGAACCATATTTTCGATTATCATATGTCTAACATTCGCTATGATGCCGATATCAATTTTTTTAAAATGGATAAAATGATGGATAAAGTTAAAATCTGTGTTAAATAAGTTTTTATATGGAAATATTAGAACAACAGAACAAGAAAAAGCACATTGTTGTAGTGGGCGGCGGTTTTGCCGGAATGAACTTCGCTAAGAGGATTTCTAATAACAAATACTACGATGTCACGGTACTGGACAAAAACAATTATAATTATTTTACGCCCCTTTTGTATCAAGTAGCTACAGGCTATCTGGATCCTGCTTCAATAAGCTATCCATTCCGCATGCTGTTTCGCAACACCGGAATTAAATTTAGAATGGCAGAGCTGAAATACGTGGATACAGATCAACAACTTTTACATTTAAATAAGGGAGAGCTAGCATATGATTACTTGGTTTTCGCTGCAGGAACAAAAACTAATTTCTTCGGCAATTCTAGTATAGCGAATAAAGTGATCTCTCTTAAGGGGATAGATGATGCGATTAGCATGCGTAATGAAATAATATTGACAATGGAAAAAGCGGTACTGGAACAAGACCCAGTAAAGCGTAAAGCATTATTAACCACTGTCGTAGTGGGTGGAGGAGCAACTGGAGTTGAAATTGCGGGAGTACTCGCAGAAATGAGAAAATATATTGTACTGAAAGATTACCCAGAACTTCGAAATGCCGAAGGCGCTATTTACATAATTGATGGACAAGAAAATCTGCTAGCACCAATGAGCAAGAAATCGCATCAAGCTGCTTATAATATCTTAACTCGGTTAGGAGTAAAACTTAAACTAAAGACTGTAGTTACAAGTTATGAAGATGATCGAGTTACGTTTTCTGATGGACAAACCATTGATACCAAAACCGTAATATGGTGCGCAGGGGTTACTGCAAATGTATTTGACGGAATCCCCAAAAAGAGTCTAGGCACAGGAAACCGAATGAAAACAAATGCATTCAATCAGGTCAATGGGATCGAGAACGTGTATGCCGTTGGAGACATATGTGTGCTGGATACTGATTCCGGTTATCCGACCGGGCATCCGCAATTGGCGCAGCCCGCTATTCAACAAGGACGACATCTCGCTAATAATTTCCTCGCGTTGTCAAAAGGCATCGATCAAAAGCCTTTCAAATATTTTGACAGAGGTGATATGGCTATTATTGGGAGAAATTATGCCGTCGCCGATCTTTTAAAGCACAAACTGCATTTGGGGGGATTTATAGGTTTGTTGAGTTGGTTATTTATTCACGTAGTCTCGCTCGTTAACTACAACAATAAAATAAAAACAATTTACAGTTGGATTGTAGCGTATTTAACGCATGATCAGCATCTGAGGATGATTTTCAAAGGGTCGACGAAAGATACGAGATAGGAAATATTTATCGCAGAGTTCTTAACTTCTATCATGTGATTTTTCCATATAATTCACAAAAAAACTGTTAACAGTCGTTTTAGTTTAGTTTTTCATAATTCGTTCTACTTAAATTCCAATATATCATATCATTTTCTATTCTTAACTGTCTAAAATTAAAATTACTCAAAAGGTTTATAGAATTAAGATTGTCGGTTAAACAGTTTGCTGTAATTTCTTTTATTATATCGTTTGAAAAAGCCCATTTTATTATTTCATTTACAGCTTCTTCTGCGTAACCTTTTCGTCTTTCTTCTTTAATTATACCATAACCTAAATCAATGTTTTTTTCTTCATAATTAAGTCCCTTAAATCCTAAATCTCCTATTATTTCCAAAGTGTCTTTTTTGATTATCATCCAGGATTCATAACCTGTTGGAGAATCCACTTTAGATAGGTTGTTAATTATTTTCGGTAAGGTTTCTATTACATCAATATCTGGCCAACCGTTTCCCTTTTTTAAGTTTAAAATCTCTAAATCAACGAAATCATAATTTAATAGATTTCGACAAACTTGAATTGTAAAAGGTTTAAGGATTAATCTTTTAGTAGTAAGTTTCTCAACCTCCAATTTTTTAGCTTTCATTATTTTACCAATTAATTTAACGTTCTTTTATGATTTTGTAGTTCCGAAGAGAAACTACGCTTAACGTTTTTGGGCTTTGCGTTCGAGCGTGTTTTGGAGCACAAAGTTGTCAATAAGCATTGAACTTGAATAAAAGTACAAAAATCCACGTTTGCATCTCGGTCCGCCTGACACTCGCATCGTGTTAGCGGTCCGTAGTTTTTCATTTTTTAACTTCATAACGTAATGCTACTTCACCGTTTGAAATCGTTTTGGTTTCGAGGAGTTTCAGTCTCGTTAAGTTAGTGTTGGTGTTAAACATTGGAATGCCTGTCCCAAAAACAGCTGGGTTTATAAAAATCAAATACTCATCAATCAGATTTTCTTGTGCCAATAATTGTCCAACTGTAGGGCTACCAAACAACAGTATGTCCTTGCCTGGTTGAGTTTTAAGTGTTTTAATTGTTGAGATGCTGTTATTCTCTACAAGAATGGCTTTTTTCTCTTTCAGTTCCCTTAACGTCTTGGAAAGAACAATTTTTGTCACGTTGTTATACCATTGCGAATATTTTTTTTCGTCAACTGAAGCAATCGGGTTGGTTTCAATACTAGGCCAATGGTTATTGAACATTTCGTAAGTTACGCGTCCGAGCATTATGCTGTCGGCACTAGGTAGTAATTCGTTAAGAAAACTAAGATGCTCATCGACATTTTCAAACCAGTCTAACTCTCCATTTTTCTTTGCAACGAATCCGTCCAGTGATATGTGCATTATTTGAATTATTCGTCTCATATTTTAAGTTTCTAAATTCTTATTGGTTGTTTTATCGTCCGTTACAATGACCATTTACGTCTGCAGCAACAAACGGCAAAATGTTAGCGGATCGTTATTTGTTTACACACCAAATTGCCTCAAATGATGGTCAGAATGTTTAAATACTAAAATACCAACCTGTTCCTTAGTCATTTTTCCAAAAAAATCGTGCACAAAGTCTGGTTTATCATAGTTTTCATATGCCTTGGTTAGCGAAATCCATTTCAATTTCTCTCCTTCCAAGTCTCCACTCGTTTCTTTCACTTTGAATTGGTCGGATGTAGGAACGTTTTTATCAAAAGGTTTTTCGTTTTTTATCATTTTCTTTAACATGAACTTGCCAAATATCTTTCCAATAAAAGTTTGCTTATAGGTATGGCTATCTTTTTCAAGAACCCATCCATTCCAATACGTATTATGTTTGAGCGCTTGAAAAACGTTCATTTTCCCCCAAATTGGCTTGTGATTCTCGTTAAGTAAATTAATTCTTTGGATTAATTCATTTCGAGTTGAAGTGTCAAAGATTGTTTTTATTTTTTCTTCTGTTTGATGGGCCATGATACTATTATTTGATTTTGTGTAAGTTACGTACTTCACACGTTTAGTTCGATTGTCATATGGCAAGAACTAAACATTTTTGTTATCCGGCCTTGTGGTACACTAGTCAACTGTAATGACCTAATATTAGGTTTAGCGAAACATTTGTTATATTAGTTTTGTTAAACCTTATGATACAAGCTAGCGAAAAATAGATAATAACACAGTAATTAAGACGGTTATTTAAGGTCAGAAGTATTAATTTGTGTCAAAAAAACAAAAGATTGATATGAAATTCTCTTCACAAGCGGAAAAAATCTTGGTTCAAATCAATAACAAAACAAAGTTAGGGGACCTGCGGAAAATTGCAAAAGATATCAAAAAGAACCACGAACTGGCTCTGGAACTATGGTCAAGCGAACGTTTTTTGGCCAGGCAATTGGCCATCTTGATTATGGATAACAAGCTTCTTTCCCAAGAGTTGATCAACAAGCTTAATAAGGATATGCAGACGCATACATTCAGTGAACGAAATCAATTAATGGACTGGCTAATGGCCAACCAACTTACTAAGGATAAAAAGACAATTACATTAATTCAATCATGGAAAGATAGTTCTTCTTCACTTCAAAGACGCACGTACTGGTACTATCAAGCAAGATTAAGATGGACTGGACAGACACCCCCAGAAAATACGAACGAGTTACTTTCAGCGATCGAGGCCCGTATTGTCATGGAAGAACCTGAAGTTCAATGGGCCATGAATTTCACAGCAGGTTGGATTGGAGTTTTTGAAAAAAAATATCGAGATCGTTGTGTCACTCTTGGTGAGAAAATAGGTCTTTATAAAGGTGAAATGGTATCCAAAGGGTGTACTCCCAATTATTTACCAGAGTTCATTGCGATGGAAAGTAACAAACGAAATTTATAACTTAAAAGCAGCATAGCGAAACATTTGATGCTAGTTAGTTTAACCTACTATTGGCAGAACTTAATAGATCAACGGTATATTTAAGATGATACTTATGCGGAAAGTCCCATCAACATGGTGATCATTTATTCAAAAGTTCGGTTATGGAGCAGCTTGAGGAATTACTTAATTTGTTTTTATACATACAGTCTGTATAAATTTTATCTCTAATTCACACCAGCTCCTTTCGCAACATAATCATATCCTTCAATTGCATGCCGTCTTCAATTATTGCTTTAGGATAATTAATAATAAAAAAATCTTTCTTTGTTCCAAAGGGTTTAAACCCTACTCCTTTATACAGTTTTAGTTGCTTTATTGCGGTGGAAGCTGTTCCTATAATTAGAAATTTAATCTTTTTTTCCTTTCCTTTAAACATCGCATCCTGCAGTAAAAATTTACCAATTCCCTGGTTTTGATATTCATGCTTGACAGCAATATTTTTAATTTCCATTTCCTGCTCATTTATAGGAAAGAGAACATATATAGCTATTATTTTCCCTTCCAGTTCTACTACGTGCAATTCACTGTCAAAAATATATTTATTAATGGCATCAATGGTTTCGTCTGCAAGAAGTAATAATTCATAGGGAATTTTATCATTGGCATTGAGTTTCTTAATAGTCAAGGGGTAATTTATTACTTTCTCCATGTTAATAGTCATTAGGGGAATTTAAGGTCTCAATATTATAAACAAAAAATAACCTTATCTGTTCCCTATATTAGGAAGTTTTTAGACAATGACAAATTAAGAACTACATGAATAAATTAATGATTTGGAGATCATCTAATAAAATAATTAGCTCTTGAAAAGCGAAAACATATTTTACCCCCGAATCTATTATCTAAGTTTTACTGGAATAGGATCTTATAGTAAGAATTCATTCCTTTTCCAGTAGAAAATGAAGGGCGTTTGAATTTCTAAATTTTAAAATATAATTTGTAATATAACTTTATGATTAAAACCATTAAAAAACAAACTGGAGTAGCATTTGAATTAAAAAAAGGTGATCAATTAAAAGTAATTGACCCTGAGGGAGAACAAGTAAGTGACATGGTTCTTTTTAATGCTACTGACCTACGAGAACGAATTTCATCTGGAAAAACATTGGATTTTGAAAATACAATTTTAATTACAAAGGGGCACCATTTATGGAGTAATCGAAGTCACAAGATGATGGAAATTTTAGAAGACACAAATGGTCGTAATGATTTCTTGCTAGCGCCTTGTAGCCCTGAAACGTTCCAAATCTTATATAAAAATCCCGAGTATCATCCTAGTTGTTTTGAGAACCTGTACACTAATTTGTTGCCCTTTGGAATACAACCAGATGAAATACCAACTGCATTTAATATTTTTATGAATGTACAGTTTGCTCCAAATGGCGAACTGTCTGTTGACCCACCTACAAGTAAACCTGGTGATTATCTACTCTTTGAAGCAAAAATGGACTTAATTGTTGGACTTACTGCGTGTTCGGCAGAGCAGTCTAATAATTATTCGTTCAAAACAATTCATTATGAGGTAATTCCCTCTAAAGTGTAATAAAGATCTTTTTCAAAAGGAATTTTCAAAAGTATACTTTTGAAAACGTTGATTAAATTATTTAGAGCTATAAATAGTTGGCTAGTTCGTATACTTTTTTTAGACAATATTCCTGAATTTTAAAATTACAGACTGTTCGATTTGTTGAAATAATGTATATTTAATTTTTTGAAATATTTAAATCAGTATGATGGAAGAAATTAGTGATTTACCGGTACTAAGTCCGGAAGAAATCAGAGTTTTGGGTTGTTTAATGGAAAAATCCAAAACCACGCCTGAATATTATCCAATGACTTTAAATGGTCTTCAAACCGCTTGTAACCAAAAAACATCTAGGAAGCCCGTGGTCCAATATGATGAAAATTTAATTATAAATATTTTAGATAGCCTACGCAAAAAGGGATTAATTTCTACCGTCGTAGGTGGAGGAAGTAGAGTGACTAAATATAAACACAACTTTGCTATCAGATTTCCTTTACTACCGCAAGAAATAGCAATATTTTGTTTATTGTTTTTACGTGGTCCACTCACTATTGGTGAAATAAAAAGTAATTCCGGTCGATTATTTGATTTTGAATCCCTCAGTGAAATAAAAAGCATTTTAGATAAATTAAGCAACGATTCCCCTGCATTTACCAAAGAGCTCCCAAAAGGTCCTGGTCAAAAGGAAGTTAGATACATACATCTATTTACTTCGTTGACAGATGAGCAAATGGAGGAGGTAATTAATACAGGTAGTGACTTAACTTCAGTTGATACAACCAATAAAGAATTGCAAGAAAGGGTATCCATCCTTGAAAATCAATTATTGGATCTTAGAAATGAATTTGATAATTTAATGAAAGAATTAAGCTAATAGCATTATAAAAATGAGATTAAAGATCACTTGTTTCTGCCTGTTATTTTTTGTGCTTTTTTCTGGCTACCCACAGACGTTTACGTCATTAATTAAAGATGAAAATGCTAGCTTTAGGGGGTTAGCTACTTATAAAAATAAAGTTATCTGGGTAAGTGGTAGTAATGGAAAGGTCGGGAAGTCAAATGATCAAGGGGATCATTGGGAATGGGTCTCACCGGTTGGATATGAAAAATTTGATTTTAGAGATATCCATGTTTTTAGTGCTAAACAAGTTATAGTTGTTAGTGCGGGAAGCCCTGCGGTAGTTTTACTAACTAAAGATGCTGGGAAATCTTGGAAAGAGGTCTATAAAGATACAAGGCCAGAAATTTTTTTGGATGGAATGGATTTTAATGGAAAGACCGGATATATTTTAGGTGATCCAATTAACGGCGTTTTTCAATTATTAAAAAGTGTAGACAAAGGTGAGTCTTGGACTGATGAATCACAGAATATCTTACTATTTGCCGAGCAAGGTGAAGCTGCTTTTGCAGCTAGTGGCAGTTCACTACAGATAATTAATGATTGGGTCTACATAGGTTCAGGCGGATCTTATTCCAGTTTATATAAAAGAAATGACATAGATAATATTTTAAATGTTGCTGATGTTCCTATTTTATCGGGGAATGCCAGTTCGGGAATATTTTCAGTAGATTTTTTAAATGAACGAGTTGGAATTGTTATTGGAGGGGACTACTTATTAGATAAAAACAATAATAATAATATCCTACTCACCTATAATGCTGGTTTATCCTGGGTTAAACCAAAAACTCCTGTTTTTGGATACAGGTCTTGCATTAAATACATCGACAATTTAACAGTCCTTGCTACTGGCACTTCAGGAACAGATTTATCTGTGGATGGCGGAGTGAATTGGAAAAATATCTCCACAGAAAGTTTTAATGTAATCGCTATTTCAAAGAATCAGAAAAGAATATATTTAGCCGGTAGCAATGGTAATTTGAGTAGTTTAAATCTCCATTGATCGAATTCTAATTATTACTAATATCCATTTTAATTATTAAGTTCTTCGATAACCTCCAATACAGGTTTACTATTTAGTAATTCTAAATAATAAAGTATTTGATCCGCTAAACCTGGAATTTGATTTAAATTAGTTTGCCAAAGAGTCTGATTTTTCAAAACATGAATAACAATATCTTTTAGAGAATATTTCGTCCAGTAATCATGAAAAATAGCTGCTTTGGGGTCATCTATAAAATAACACCCTCTTTTCGTATTACCTAAAAAGTTCCCATGTTCATCTTTTTCACTACGCATAAAAGTAATGTACGCCGCAAAACCTAAAGCCATATATTGTGGGGAACTACCGTGTTTCTCGAAATATCCTTGTATTAGAGCCACATTTCGCATCTGCATTTTACTGGTGAAATTTAAACTAATATTCATCCACCGATGATCAAGAAATGGATTTGAAAACCTATTCATTACCTGATGGGCAAAAGTCATAGCTTCAGTTTCGGTGATTTGGTCATTTAGAATAGTAGGAACAATTTCTTTGATAAGAATGGTTTTAACATAGGTCGAAAAAACGGCATTATTCATTGCCTGCCTGACGGTACCAAAATCTGCTAAAATCGCTAATGCGCATGAAAATGTATGGCTCCCATTCAATAGTCGTAATTTTAATTCTTTAAATTTCCATATATCTGGAGCAATAATGATTCCCGGGTTAACCTTTGCAATTGAGAGTCTTTCTTTAACTCTTATGCTAGTAGATTCTATTGCCCATAAATTAAAAGGATCTGTCATTATTGACAATTGATCACTAAACCCCAAATATTTTTCTGCTTTTAACTGTTCGTTTGTCGATAAGTTACCCGGAACAATTCGGTCTACCAAGGTATTACAAAAATCATTTGCTTCCTTAATCCAATGAATAAATTTTGAAGGTAACGTTAGCATTTTTGCTGATGCTAAAATGATATCCTTTAATACCTTGCCATTTTCGGAGATGAGTTCTGTAGGCAGGATTACTAAGCCCATCTCCATATCCCCTTCATAGTGCAGGTACCGGTGATAGAGTACATCTAATACTTTAGCCGGAAAAGAATGCGGTGGTTGTACTTGTAAATTCACCAGATTATCCATGACAATACCAATTTCAGTTGTATTAGAAACTATGATCTTCAAATCCGGTGAAATTGCCACCTGTAATACCTCATCCCACTGATCTGTTGCGTTTAACACTCTACTTATAGCAGATACCAGTATGATCTCATTTACATCTACACCTTCACTAATTCCTTTATTATGAATGGTATATAAACAATTTTGATCAGTAAATAAATTATTAGACCCATTCTTAGTTGTTTTAACTACCACAATACGTCCATTAAACACACGATTTCGATTTGCATGATCAAAATAATAATCAATTAACCCCCTAAGTAAAACCCCTGTGCCAAATTGTAAAACTTTTTCAGGAAGTCTGTCCCAATCTTTTTGGGGTAGGTTCAATTTTTTTGATAGATCGGTTTTTTTTAATAGGGCCTTATTCAACGTAATCATCTAGACAATTATTGGGTGATCGCATACTTATTTTATTGAAATGTAGTAAATTCAGCATTGACCTGATCATCAGTCATAACTTCTCCTGATTGAATCAAAACCTTATACTTAAATGCAATGGATTTTCCTGCTTTCAATTTAAAGTTTAGTTCCTCCTTCCCCTCACTAAATTCCTTTTGTCCTAAGGGGTTGGCTGCAAATAGTCCATATCCACGCGCATGCCAATACGTAGGAAAACCAACATTTTTTGAATGATCAAGAATCACAACAGATATCGGTTCGTTGCCGATTTTTCCTGTCAAATTTACCCACTCTCCTCTTGTTCCCCAAACATTATCACCTTCTAGGCCCTCACTGCTTCTATATAATCCAGTTACCCCATTATTATTCATCTCAGCTACATCGGTAGCGATGCCGTTAACATCGGTGAATTTTTCAGGTTGATCCGATGGATGTTCTAATTCTCGCGCCAAGCGAAGACCAAGTAACCCTTCCTTATTGTCTTTAAATGAAACCTCTTCCTTTAATGCCGTAAGTTTAACATTGATCTGGATCGCTCTATTATTATTAGTAGCGGTAAAGATGTATTGTGTATCCTCTTTAAGAAGTTTTATGCCGTCCGAGTTCACCCAAAATGAAGTAACATCTAAAATAGCGCGATCATTTTCAGTTTTTATTGAATTAACTTTTGCATGCTGTATTACACCATATTGACTCTTCTTCTGTGGAGGTATACTGGTGGAATTATTCCAGAAATCCAGACCATTGACGTTTCCATAATTAAACCACAGGCCAACATGGTGCGGATGATCTACGCGTTCGCCAGCCCGGGGAGCTAATGGCCAACCCCTAGTAATAAAGGACCCGTTAGAAGTAACAATTGGGTATAGAACCGGTTTCATTAAACTCTCTGGATAAATGTAAGCGGTAAATAATTTTCCATCTATGTTAATGTCAATTTTTTTCTCCTCTTTTTTTTCTACAATTGAAAAACGCTTTTCTTGTGCAGAACATGTCATGACAATTCCGCCAAGGAATACCAAAGAGAAAATAATTATTTTTTTAAATCTATTATACATCGTCTTTATTATTAATTGTTTAATTAACCTGCAATCACCAATTGCTTTTCATCGTCAAAGGTGACCTTTTTTCCTGTTTCCATGGCTGTACGGGCCATTATATTAGCAACAGAATGATTATAACCCGCCTCGACTGACGCATTTGGTGTTTTTCGACTCCGTACACAATCCATCCAGTTCCGCATGTGCAATGATGTCATGGGATCACCCCCTGTATTTGCTGCTGTTTCCATTTTCATGGCATCGGATAATTTAAAAGGAGTCAACCGATTTGCTTTCATCCCCATTTCCGCAGCTTCTCTTTCACCTAATCCTCCCTCTGCAGTTACTTCATTGGTATCTAAATTTAACATCCCTCCATTAGAATAATAAAGTTCTTTAATTCCGCCAGCAGAATTAGTAAAGCGTGATGAATAAACTACTTGAAAGCCCTTAGTCATATCATCAGCAGGACCGTAATCCATAACCGCCGTTACAGTATCTGGGTTTTGACGCCCATCATTCCAAGTATATATTCCGCCATTGGCTGCCACACTCCTAGGGTGCTTTAATCCAGTGAACCAATGAACTGTGTCAATTTGATGAGCCATCCACTGACCCCAAATACCTGATGAATATGGCCAAAAAAGTCTAAACTCAAGGTACTTTCTTGGATCCCAAGCCACCTTTGGTCTGTTCATAAGAAAACGATCCCAATCGGTATCTTCTTCCCTTATTTCACTCACTAATTTTGGAAGTCTCCATCGACCAGGTTGGTTTACATTCCAAGTCATTTGGACCATATTGATATCTCCAAATTTTCCTGAATTAATGTACTCATTTGCAGCTATGTAATTCGGAGCACTTCTTCGTTGAGATCCTATTTGCAATATTTTTCCAGTTTCTTGCACGGCCTTTAAAAGAATCTTCGCGTCTTCTAAAGTTTCTGCCATAGGTTTTTCAACATAAACATCCATGTTAGTACGTACCGCTTGCTCCGCCATTAATGCGTGCTGGAAATCTGCTGTACTAATAATAACCGAATCAATTCCCTTACTTGCAAAAAGTTCATCATTATTTCTAAATTTCTTAATGTCATTGCCAGATTTTTCTTTAACAAAGGCTGCTGCTTCATCTCGACGGCGGTTCCAAATATCGGAGACGCCTACAAATTCAAAATTTAATTCTTTCGCATGTTCCATAAAGGATGGATATAAAGAGGATTTGAATCTTCCCGAAAAACCGATGATACCCACTCGAACTCGGTCATTTGATCCCATTATACGTCCGTAACTTTTGGCACTCATCCCCATCGCTGACAAACCAATTACGCCAGCCCCTATAGTTGCCTTCTTAATAAATTCGCGACGTGAATTTTCGTTTTCATTATTCATCATAATTATTAAAGATTTATATATGCGTTAATGCTGTTAAATTTATATTGGGTAGGTCAATTTTTATTAACCTGATTAGGTGTTCCATCTAAAGTAATCATTTGCATTGTGATATGAAATATTTTGTATCATCTTTCCATTCCGAACAATATCATCTGTAATATTCCTGTTTTTTTGCTCTTCTTTAGATATATATGCAAATTATGAGATAAATCTATGATGTTATAGCGCGATACTAACACCATTCAGTGGATTATTGACTTGATCAATTATTTTTCCGTGCAAAGCACCTTCTTGCGCTAGCACAACAATTAGGATTGTTAATTGAGAACAAAATGCAAGTATTTCTCTTTTCATAAAAGTAGGTCTTAAGTAACGAGGTATTTTTAAATATAAGCCATAACTGTTTTAAAAAAAGGCAATTACAGCAGGTTTATTTACGCAAACGTTACCGGTAACGTTTGCGGAGCATATCTTTAATCGTTAATTTTTCAGTCATCATTTTTATTTTTAACTTTAATTTATGTTTAAACCTATCACTTTAAAAGATATAGCACAGTCACTTGGCGTATCACCTTCTACCGTTTCACGTGCTTTAAGTGATAGTTATGAGATTAATGAAAAAACGAAAAATCGTGTTTTAGCCTATGCCCAAGAACACAATTATACAAAGAATCCCATCGCTTTGAGTCTACGTAACCGAAGAAGTTACTCCATCGGGGTCATTGTTTGTGAGGTGGCAAATAGTTTTTTTTCACAAGCTATTGATGGTATTGAGTCCTTGGCTTATAGCAGTGGCTATCATGTTATTATTTCGCAAACACATGATTCCTACCAACGAGAGGTTCTAAATATTGAGCATTTAGCAAATCGTTCTGTGGATGGGCTACTCATTTCGATGTCAGCTGAAACAAAAAATTTTACACATATTGAAGAGCTACATAAAAAAGGTCTACCCATCGTTTTTTTTGATCGAACGATAGATAGTATTAATACTCATAAGGTAACCTCAGATAATAAGGAGGGCTCGAAAAAAGCTACTCAATCTTTGATCGATAGAGGGTTTAAAAAAATTGGACATTTGACTAATGCTCCACATTTGTCTATTACCAAAGAAAGATTGCAGGGTTATCAGGAGGCTTTGTTAGCTAATAATATTGAAACAAATGATTCTTTGATTCAATATTGTCACCATGGCGGTCGAAAACAAGATGAGGTGGTGATGGCGGTTAGTAACTTCCTCGCTATGGAAGAAAAGCTAGATGCTATCTTTGTAGCAAGCGACCGTTTGAGTGTCGGCTGTTTGATGGCTCTCAATGAATTTAAAAGATACAATAATCCTCCTCATATCACTGGATTTTCCAATTCGGATATACTTGATTTACTTCAACCCGAGTTTTCCTGTATACGTCAACCAGCCTTTGAGATGGGAAAAGTCGCAACAGAATTGCTTATACAATTGATTGAAAGTAAGCATGAACAAACTGAATTTAAATCGATAGAATTAAAAACAAAATTTACCCAAAGTCACTGCTAAAGGTTAAATGGATAAAAATATTTAAGGAGTTAGCTAAATAAGATAACTCCTTTTAATGAATTAGTTAATCGGTTCTAAATATTGCGCATAACAATATCCTTCTTCCCCATCTTTGGTGCGAACTAACCACCATTGGTCATTTGCTCTACTAATCAGACTGATAATTTCGTCTTTCGCGGCTTTTCCAACTATAGGTTGATCAGTACCCGGTCCTTTGCGTATATTTAAATTTCCCTCCTGGGTAATTACGCGAACTTGTGTACCTGATACGGCAGTGGAAACGTCAATGTTCATTACCACATCACCACTAAGAAAGTTCGGATCAATTTGATTATATATATCCCAAAGCTTATTTTTAACATCTGCATTGGGAGATGTTCCTTGAATATGTAATACACCATTTTGTTCGGAAATGGCTAAATCGGTGATTCCACCAGTTTTTGCAGTATCTAATAAAACCTGATATTTTGCTTGTAAACTCATTTTTTTCTATTTAATAATTAAACCACTCATATCTACTTTCTTTGGATTTAAGGCATCTAATCCCATTTTTAGGGTTTGAACTTTAGCCTGTTCCAATTCGCCATTTACCGTAATAACGCCCTCATTAATACTTGTCGTAATCGAAGGGAAATCTTTCGTAAACTCAGTTACTTTGGTGGTCAAATCTGCATCGTTATCGTTAATTTCAACTGTTGGCGCTGCACTTACTATAATATTACTAACGACGGATTTAACGGCTTTAGGATCTGCTGCTTTTGCTGCTTTTTCTAGCTGTAACCGTTCATCGTCTGTTGTCACAGTTCCATTTAATCTCACGACTCCATCCTTCACTTCCACCTGAATGTTTGGATTAGATTGAACCGCTGTTTCAACTTTTGCTTGTAAGTCAGCATCTGAAATTTTTGATTTACATGATATCGTTCCACCTAGTAAGATAACGGAAACTAATGCCATGGAGAAAATGTTTTTTAGATTCATAATAATTAAGTTTATTTGTTGGAATTTAATACTTAATCTTAAACAAAGCTATTATAAAATTGTTTTTGCACGAGATATGAATTCGATTACAAAGCGAATCTCTAGCTAGATTTGGTTGGTACGCTTGCCCAGAATGGGATTAATTTAAATGCAGGTTTTTAAAAAATAGGTGGAGTCTAAATAATAGAGGAAATTTTAAAAGTATTACCATTAAAGGTGATCTCATCTTCTTTAGTTTTTCCAAGTAATAATTGTCCAATTGGTGATTCTTTTGAAATAATCATTATCTTTTGGTTATCCAAATTTATTGGACCAATGGAGGTCGCGATTAAATAACAGAATTGATTGGTGACTACAACGCTCCCTAATCCAACTCTATTTCCCCTTTGTGTGGGCAAACTTTTCAATACAGCAAGATCATTTTCTGCATTTACCATTTGTGTTTGTAATCGGTTCAGCTGCTGTTGAGCCATTTCTCGTGAGGTTTCGTACTTATCCCCCATGCTACTTTTAGTATCATTTACAATAGATTCATTAGCCATGCTCATAGCTTGCCGAGTTTCTTCAATTCGCTTATTTGTTAGTGCTATACAATGTTGAATAATAACTTCCTTTTGAACCTTCATCTTAATTTTCGAATTAAAAAAAGTGCCAAATTTTATTTGGCACTTCAATTAAAAACCTAATAACCAATTTGTATTAAATTAGTTTTTTAGAGCTTCTTTTACGTTTTCAGCTTTTCTTTTTGCGTCTTGAGTAACTTCTTTTGTTTTATCTCCCACAGCATCTACGGTATTACTAACACCATCGCCAACTTTTTCACCAAGATTTTCAGCCCCTTGTTTGGTTTTCTCCCAAATAGATTTTGCTTCATCTAATGTTTTCTGAGCGGCATCTTTAGCTTTTTCATCACCACTTTGTACCGCTGCATCTAAATCAGCTTGTGCTTTTTGCACATTTTCCTCTGCTTCTGATAACTCATTATTCACATCTTTTTCCAGCTCACTAATATTTTGGTCAGTTGTTTCCAACGAATGATCTAAATGTTCACCAATGGTTGTATCTCCATCGTTGTTTTTGTCGGCAGATGTATTATTACATGCCGAAAATGATAACGCGCATGCAATAGCAGCTAATACAGCAATATTTTTCATGTCTTTATATTTAAATGTTTTAAAATGGTTAATAAAATTCAAATTAGTTAAAAACAATATTTGTACCAAAAAAACTATTTTGGATAAACAGATCCTTTAGCAGCTTCTAAGGTGTTTTTTAATAAGCCAATAATTGTCATTAACCCCACCCCACCCGGTACTGGAGTTATCCAAGAGCTTTTTGGAGCGACCTGATCATAATCAACATCACCAAATAGTTTGTAGCCTGATTTCGTATCTGCAGAAATTTCTCTGTTTATGCCAACATCAATGACAATGGCTCCAGGTTTAACCATATCAGCGGTAACAAAATTCTTTTTACCTATTGCCGCTACAATAATATCGCCCTGTAGCACTTCGTCCTTTAAATTATGTGTGCGACTATGCGTTAAGGTTACAGTGCAATTTCCAGGTTGACTATTTCTTGCAAGCAAAATACTCATTGGCGAACCAACGATGTTGCTTCTACCTACTATAACTGCTTTTTTTCCAGAAGTTTCAATTCCATAATAATCTAACATCAGCATGATTCCATAAGGGGTAGCAGGTATGAAACATGGGAGATTCCTTTGCATTCTTCCTAGATTAATCGGATGAAAGCCGTCAACATCCTTACGATAATCAATCGCCTCAGTAATTTTCTCTGAATCAATATGATTAGGTAATGGTAACTGAACAATTAATCCGTCAATAGAATCATCGTTATTAATTTCAATGATTTTATTAATCAGTACTTCTTCAGTGATATCTGCATCATAATGAAGGTTTACTGAGTCAAATCCAACTTGCTCACAGTTACGCATCTTACTCGCAACGTACGTTTCACTCCCGCCGTCATTCCCAACTAAAATTGCCACCAAATTAGGTTTTCTTCCAAGTTGGGCCGTAACTTCCGCCGCCTCTTTTTTAATATCTTCTTTTAGTTTCGCAGAAACTACTTTTCCGTCCAATAATTTCATGATATATGGGGTTGATTCTTTAATCTAGTTTTAAAACTGCCATAAATGCGGATTGAGGAATTTCTACATTTCCGACCTGACGCATTCGTTTCTTTCCCTTTTTTTGTTTTTCTAACAATTTCCTTTTACGAGAAATATCTCCTCCATAACATTTTGCAGTAACATCTTTACGCAAGGCCGATATAGTCTCGCGAGAGATAATTTTTGCACCTATCGAGGCTTGAATCCGTATTTCGAACTGCTGACGGGGTAATAATTCTTTTAATTTTTCACAAATCTTTTTACCAAAATTGTAGGCATTTGTGCGGTGAATTAACGAAGACAGGGCATCCACTGGTTCATCATTTAATCGAATGTCCAATCGAACTAAATCAGATTCACGATAACCAATTTGATGATAATCAAAAGAGGCATAACCCTTCGAAATAGTTTTTAGTTTATCATAAAAATCAAACACAATTTCACCCATTGGCAATTCAAAAACAAGTTCCACTCTATCAGAGGTTAGGTAAGATTGATTGATAATCGTCCCACGTTTTTGAATACATAACGACATCACCGGGCCGACAAATTCAGCTTTGGTAATAATATTTGCTTTTATATAAGGTTCTTCTATTTTATCTAACTTACTAGGGTCGGGTAAATCCGAAGGATTGTGAACCACAACTTCTTCGCGATCTTTAGTCAGGTAAGCCAAATAAGAAACGTTGGGAACCGTTGTAATAACAGTCATATCGAACTCTCGTTCTAAACGCTCTTGGATAATTTCCATGTGAAGCATTCCTAAAAACCCACATCGGAATCCAAATCCTAAAGCTGCTGAGGATTCTGGTTCAAAAACTAAAGAAGCATCATTTAACTGAAGACGGTGCATGGATTCACGCAATTCTTCATAATCTTCCGTGTCGACTGGATAAATTCCAGCAAAAACCATCGGTTTTACTTCTTCAAATCCCTGAATTGCCGTTGCACATGGCCTATCTTTTTTGGTTATAGTATCGCCAACTTTAACTTCTCTCGCTTCTTTTATACCTGAAACAATATAACCTACATCGCCAGTCTTAATTACATCTTTGGCAACTTGATTTAATTTTAAAGTTCCAACTTCATCAGCAAAATATTCCTTACCTGTAGCGACGAATTTTACTTTGTCTCCTTTACGTATTTCACCATTTTCGACCTTAAAATAGGCCATAATTCCTCGAAACGAATTAAAAACAGAATCGAAAATTAAAGCTTGCAATGGTCCATCAGGATCTCCTGTAGGTGCTGGAACTCTTTCAATAATAGCTTCCAGTATGTCTGGAATTCCCATTCCTGTCTTACCAGAAGCAGGAATAATATCTTCTCTTTTACCCCCGATCAGCTCAATAATTTGGTCTTTAACCTCCTCAGGCATCGCCCCAGGTAAGTCCATTTTATTCAGAATAGGGATAATCTCTAAATCTTGTTCTAAAGCTAAATATAAGTTGGAAATAGTCTGTGCCTGAATTCCTTGCGAAGCATCCACAATCAATAAAGCTCCTTCGCAGGCGGCAATAGAACGAGAAACTTCATAGGAAAAATCTACGTGGCCAGGCGTATCGATGAGATTCAAAATATAAGTTTGACCATCTCTAATATATTCCATTTGAATTGCGTGACTCTTGATCGTAATTCCTCTCTCACGTTCCAAATCCATATTATCCAAAAGTTGTGCTTGAGACTCACGTTGGGTAATTGTTTTGGTGTATTCTAATAATCTATCGGCCAAGGTACTTTTACCGTGATCAATGTGTGCTATAATACAAAAATTGCGAATATGCTTCATATAGGTAATTATGCCTTCAATTTAATTGGCAAATATAATTTTTTTAGGTGAGCTTTTCTGTTTATAAAACTATCTATTTTCATTACATCAGGGATGGATATAATGAAATCGCTACCTAACAACTGAGACAATCTATTAACTATTTAATAACCAAGCGAATATTTACTTTAGTAGATAGAATTTGAAGTAACAAAAATCGACATTATAAAGAAACGCTAAGATTTATAGTTCTTAGCGTTTCTTTATATTTTTTTATTTAATTAATGACAGAATCATGAGTTAATACTGGGTACATTGACTAATTCAGAGGTATCTTGATTATAATCAATTTCATCAAAATTAAAGCCGAATAATTGGAAAAAATCATTTCTGTAACCTGCAATATCTGATATTGATTCTAAGTTATCAGTAGTTGTTTCTTTCCATAACTTTGCCACTTCTGTTTGAACATCTGCACGCATTTCTAAATCATCGACACGAATTCTACCCTTTTCATCTAAAGGAACGGGAGTGCCACTATATAATCTTTGCGCAAATAAACGCTGCATTTGCTCAATTGTTCCTTCATGAATTCCTTTTTCTTTCATGACCTTGTACAATAATGAAATGTACAATGGAACTACTGGGATTGCAGAACTTGACTGCGTCACTAAAGCTTTATTTACAGAAACATATGAAATCCCATTGAGGTCCTTCAATAAATTATTTATTGCAGGCACAGTTCCTTCTAAGTCATCTTTTGCCCGACCAATTGTACCATTTCTATAAATAGGGTATGTTAATTCAGGACCAATATAAGAATAAGCAACCGTCTTAACACCTTCTGCTAAAACCCCAGCCTCTTTTAAATCTTCTATCCAAAATTTCCAATCTTCACCGCCCATTACAGCAACTGTATTGTTAATGTCATCTTCATTTTCAATTGGCTGGATAGTTATATCACTCACAATTCCAGAATGAAAATCAACTGTTTTATCCGTAAATGGTTTTTCAATTGGTTTTAAAACTGATGAATATGCAACACCAGTTTTAGGATGTGTCCTTCGTGGTGAAGCAAGTGAATAGATGACAAGGTCGACTTGACCTAAGTCTTTTTTAATCAATTCAATTGTTTGTTGTTTTATCTCGTCCGAAAAAGCATCCCCATTGATACTCTTAGCATATAAATTAGCGTTTTTCGCCTCCTGTTCAAAAGCAGCAGTATTGTACCATCCCGCAGTACCTAATTTCCCCGCTGACGCTGGTTTTTCAAAAAATACACCAATGGTTGCTGCATTAGAACCGAAAGCTGCCGTAATACGAGAAGCAATACCAAATCCAGTAGAGGCCCCGATAACAAGTACCTTTTTTGGCCCGTTTTCGATTTGGCCTTTTGATTTCACATAGGAAATTTGGTTTTTAATATGTTGTGCTGTCCCTTCAGGATGCGCAGTTAAACAAATAAAACCTCTAGTTCTTGGTTGAATAATCATCTTTCTTAAATGTCAAAGTTGAATAAATAGTTACAAAAGTAATTAAAATTTAAATGAAACATTTATTTAATAAAATCCTGATATAACAAGTTAATTACTTCTTTCGATAATGTAATATCTTCATTTTTATCTAATGTTGGTACACATCCATTTGTAATAACAATAAACCCAAACTTCTTTTTTGGATTAAAAAACATATTACTATACAAACCGTAGGCAGATCCTGTATGGCCGATCATGTGTTCACCTTGGATTAGCTCATCAGTTTCCAGTAGGGCTAATCCATAGTTTTGTTCAGGTGATAAGCCTTTTTGCATTTTTTTTGAACTTTTTTCAGAAATGATACGAACATCACCCGATTTACCATAATTCATGTGCATGATCATGTATTTCGCTAAATCATTAGCTGAAATTTTCATACCCCCTGTAGGCGAAAATACAGGTGTTGTAACTCCTAAAATATGATTTTTAATTTCTTCAGAGCGAGGGCTATAAGCGGATTTACTTTCCTTAAATACACCCTGATCCTTTTCATACAATTTTGCAATTCTACTTTGATCTAAAGAATCAATCGTATATCCAGCATCTAGCTGCAAAGGTGTTATTATTTGTTTTTTTATATAGTTATCAAACCGTTGACCTGTTGCTTTTTCTAAAACGGCGCCAACCATGTTAAAGTTTAAATTACAATATTCGTAGCCTTTTCCTGGTTCATAATCATTATAAGAGGCCTTCCAATTTTTTGTTATCGTTGTATCCAATACGTCAAAGGTGAAATATCCATTACTATCATTCAAACTCGAACGATGTGAGAGAACCATTTCAAGTGTGATTTTAGTATTAGGGAATTTTGGATTTCTCACCTTAAATCCAACAAGATCGCTAAAATCATCATCCAAGGAAAGTTTACCTTGTTCTACTAATTGCATAATAGCTGTTGAACTAAATGATTTGGAAATAGAAGCAATCCTAAACAAGTTATCTGTTGTTAATGGTTGCTGTTGTTCTAAATCTTTGAAACCAATTGCATGCTCATATACCGGTTTTCCATCTTTAACGACAACAACGGCTAAACCCACCGCTTCGTGTTTTTTGGCAATTTTATTAAGCTCGCTTTCAAAATTGCTGCTTTGCGCGAATGAATTACATGACAGCATTACTCCTGTCATGATAATGGTTAATTTTTTTAGGCTTATTTTCATTTTTTTAATAACTTATTTTAAAGTAAATTTAATACACTTTTAAGCGTAAACGCTACTAACATTCCCAACCCAAAGCTAAGTAAAGTTCCGATTAATACATATTCAGTGAATTTATTGTCTTTTGCATCGCGAAGATCTCCAAAACGAAATATTGATTTAGCGGCTAGTAAAAATCCAATGCCTTCAATAAAATTTAATAAGACAAAGCCCAATATCAACACCCTTTCGAGAACGCCTATAATTTTTCCAGCATCAAATAATGTATCGTTGCGCTTATTTTCAAAAGCATGATCATGTGTCCACTTACTAAAGAACACACGAATAATAATGGGGATAACAAAGATGATTAGAATTAATGCTATAACGTAAAAATACAGGTGATCTATATTAATTTGTTGAAAATAAGCGACATAATGCTGTTTGAATTTAAAGAATGTAATGGCTACTATGCTCATTATATGCATGGTCTGGTCAACCAGAAATAAGATGACGGGATTACTTTCAAACCTAGTTTGCCAACCAATTTTTAAGCTGTCTATGGCCAGATGAGCAACACTCAGAAACAATATATTCTGCCAATTATCACCTAGCTCATTGATAAAAAACAAAATGAGTAATCCGGTATGTACGGCAATATGATAAAATAAATACTGTATTTTAGTATTCCGCTTTTCAACCCATTTCTTTGATTGTAAAACGAAATCTCCCAATAAATGGGCAATTAGCATTTTAAGTATTACGGTTAACATATTTGTTTAATTCAGTGGTACAATAATCGATTACCTGTTTTAACTTAGCAAGATTGGCTTTATTCAACTCCGTACTTATTTGGCTTTGATACTTCCTACCCACTATTTTGGTTATTTCTTTTTGATTTGCATGTGGCGAATCAAAAGATGCTTTAACGGTTTCCGCCATATTAACAGTCCATTGATCTGATAGTCTAGAACTCAGTGTTAAGAGAAGGTTTATTATTTCATTCAGTTCAAGCCAAGGTGATCTGAATTCCAGGCTTTCCTTAGTTAAGGAATCCAATGCTTCGCCAGAAAAAATAAAGGCCTCTCCTGTTGATTTTTTAATATCTTGAGTTTGGAAAGTAATTTGTCCAACGCCTATTCCTATTCGTATATCCATTCCTTCTACTTGGCGAAGGGCAGATTTTAAGTAAAAAATAGTTGTAAATGCATTTTCTATTAGCACTTCAGCTTGGAAACTATCACCTCTAAAAATATCAAAAGTTGTTGCGTATTTAGCTAAAGATTCTTCTAAAATTGGTAACCACTTTGACACTTCGTGTTTCCGAGAATGTATGACGTCTCCTGTTAAAATAAGGTGGTATTTCATGCTTATCTAATTGCTTTAATCAAATTTAACCTTTTTTTTTAATTTCATCAATACTAATGATAATTAGAAAATTCATCATTATAAATGATAATCAGTAATATCATCATTATTGATGATAAATTAGAATATCATTAATATGAATGATATCCATAATGGATTCAATATTCTTTACTTAATATGTAAGAATGAAAAACAATAACAGCAAAAAACATGTATAGCATTAAATCAGCAATAAAAAACTTCTACACACAAAATACATTAGAAGCATGTTAATCCTAAAAACTGAAATTTTAAAAAAATAATATGGCTAATTTTTCTAAACTACTCACTGTTAACGATCAATATAAATTGGTAGATTACCCTACTTCAATGGAGGGAAAAATTGATGCTCAAAATGCAAAAATAAAGTTAAAAAAACTTAGAAAAAAAATCGCAAAATTACAAGACAAAATGTATGCACATGATAAGTACAATGTACTTATTTGCCTACAAGGAATGGATACATCAGGAAAGGATTCTTTAATAAGAGAAGTTTTTAAAGCGGTAAATGTTAGAGGCGTAGTCGTGGAGAGTTTCAAAACTCCATCAGAGAAAGAATTACAACACGATTATTTATGGAGACACCAAATAAAATTACCAGAGAAAGGCAAAATAACCGTATTTAACCGAACTCATTATGAAAATGTATTAGTGACCAGGGTGCATCCAGAGTACTTAATCAATGAAAATATTCCGAAAGTAACTGATCCAGCTGATCTTCCCAAAGACTTTTGGAAAAAGAGATTTAAGCAAATAAATAACTTCGAAAAAAACATCACAGATAACGGAATGATTGTTATAAAGTTTTATTTAAATATCAGTAAATCAGAACAAAAAAATCGCTTACTGAGTCGTTTAGAAGAGGACGATAAAAACTGGAAATTCTCTGCTGGTGATTTAGAAGAAAGAGCATTGTGGGATACTTATATGGATTGTTATCAAGAAGCGATTCAAAACACCAACACAAGCTATGCCCCTTGGTATGTTATCCCTTCCGATGATAAGACAATCAGCCGCTATTTAGTTGCCAAAATTATTTATGAAAAATTAAATCAATATCAAGATATACAATACCCTGAAATGCCTGAAGAGCAAAGGGATCAAAAACTTAAATATAAGGAGCAATTAGAAGCTGAATAGTTTTCGATTAATTTAAAAAACTACTTTAGAAAGTCCACCGTCTAATGGGATTGAAGCACCATTCAGATACGCAGCAAAAGGTGAAGCTAAAAAAGCAGCTAAATAACCGTATTCCTGGGCATTACCTAATCTTTTCGCGGGTATGCTCTGAATTCTTGATTTTTCAACAGCGCTAACAGGTATTCCTTGACTCTTCGCCTGGTTATCCATCAAACTGTATAAGCGATCTGTCGCAAAATATCCTGTCAAAATGGAATTTACCGTAATGCCATCCGCAGCAACTGCGTTAGAAAGGGATTTGCACCAGCTAACCAAAGCAATACGCATACTATTCGAAAGAACAAGAGTATCCTGAGGCTCTTTGACTGTCAACGATGAAACATTTATAATACGACCAAATCCCTCCTTTTTCATGTGCTCAAGCGCTAAATTAGTTGTAAAAACGGCATTTTGGAATAATAAATTAAAAGCATCTAAATAATCATTTTCGGATTTGGATTCGATACCACCACCCGAGGGACCATTTGTGTTATTAACTAGAATATCGATTTTATGATTCGAAAAGAAATCATTCAGTATAACTTTATGATTTTCAAAATCCATAAAGTCTGTCACTATTATTCCGTGGGACTGGCCACTATCGGTTTTAAGTTCTTGCAAAGTGACCTCAAGTTTCTGCTTATTTCTGGCCATCAAGTAAACTTGAGCGCCACATTCAGCCAGGACTAAAGCTATCGCTTTTCCAATCCCTGCCGTAGCACCACCTACAAGAGCACGTTTGCCTGTTAAATCTATCTGCATCATGTTATATGTTGAAATGTGAATATACACAAATGAGTGAATTCAAACAAAACAAGCACGCTCTTATTTTATTGATTTTCGTACGACATAGCTTATATGACCAGTACACTATTGCTTATTTGTGTGCTTTCCAGCTTAACTTGGTTGGATAATAATAGAATATTTTTTATATTTACTTAACAATTTTATAAACTTCTTATTATGCAAACGAAAACAGAGTACCTGATTTGGGACAAAATTGTTTCCAGTGCAAAAAGCCGTTTTGACTCAAAACTATATTCAAATAAATTTAAGGGTATAGAGCCAGAGTTATTCGACAAGTTAATTCTACATATAATTGTCGGTTTTGCCTGCGGAGAAGATCATGAATCTATTGCTGTTAATTTACATAATGAATTAGAACACTTAGGCTTAGATATTCGAGAAAATATTATAGACACGATCGTGTCTGATAAACATGTGATATTTAGCTCGGAAATCTATGCAGCATATTTAACCTTTTCCATGCTCGAAGATGGAGCAAACGAAGCGGAGGTATTGGGTTATGTGACCGACATGCTCGAGAATCCGAAAATCTATTAATAATGCTAAACAATTAATTTTTATCCTGTAAGGACGATTTAGTCAGTAATAATACCATCTGTGCTTGTCGAATTTCCCCAATTTTCTTTAACTTCGCAGGTATATGGAAACCGTTGTTAGTGGTATTAGAAGTACCGGAAAATTACACCTTGGAAACTATTATGGCGCATTGAGTAACTTTGTTAAAATGCAAAACGACTATAATTGCTTTTTTTTTATAGCCGATTTGCATTCGCTAACAACTCATCCCACTCCTGCGGATCTAACGCAAACAGTTCGTCAAGTTGTCATAGAATACCTTGCTGCAGGATTAGATCCTGAGAAGTCTACAATTTACGTTCAATCAGACGTTCCAGAGGTAGCTGAATTATATTTATATATGAACATGAATGCATATGTGGGTGAATTAGAACGAGCCACTGCATTTAAAGATAAAGTGCGATCAAACCCAGACAATGTTAATGCAGGCTTATTAACTTACCCTGTTTTGATGGCGTGTGACATCTTAATACATCATGGTACAAAAGTACCAGTGGGCAAAGATCAAGAACAGCACCTAGAGATGACCCGTACTTTTGGTAATAGATTTAATCGCCTATATCAAGTTGACTATTTCAAAGAATCGTTTGCGTTTAGCTATTCCAATAAACTTGTTAAAATTCCAGGTTTAAGTGGTATGGGAAAAATGGGTAAATCTAATGGTGAAGCTGACTGTATTTACTTGTCTGATTCAGAGGAAATTATTCGAAAAAAAATAATGAGGGCTGTTTCGGATTCGGGGCCAACAGCATTAAATCAGCAAAAACCTGATTCGATTCAAAATTTATTTGATTTGATGAAAGTAGTATCTTCTCCAGATACTTTAAGCCATTTTGAAGATTTATACAATAGCTGCGAAATTCGCTATGGTGATTTCAAGAAACAGTTGGCGCAAGACATGATAAATGCGACAAACCCAGTCCGTACACGAATCGAAGAAATCAGTCAGGATAATGATTATATTGAGAGCGTGTTAAAAATGGGTGCTGAGAAAGCTCAAGCCTCAGCACAAAAAACCATAAAAGAGGTGCGTGAGATCATAGGTTTAAAAAAACTATATTAAGATATGCATATAGCCATTGTAGGAAATATTGGTGCAGGTAAAACAACTTTAACAGAGCGATTAGCTCGTCATTTAAATTTTGAACCCCAATACGAAGCTGTAGAAAATAATCCATACTTAGAAGATTTTTATGGCGATATGAAACGTTGGGCATTCAATCTTCAAATTTTCTTTTTAAATAGTCGTTTTCGCCATATAGTCGATCTTCAACGTCGTGAAATTAATATGATTCAGGACAGAACTATTTATGAAGATGCCTATATTTTTGCGGAAAATCTATATGATATGGGATTAATGAGTGCTCGTGATTTTGAAAATTATAGCGACATTTTTCAAAGTATTATACATTACATTAAGCCTCCCGACTTATTAGTATATCTTCGTGCTTCTGTTCCCACGCTCGTAAATAATATTCAAAAAAGAGGGCGTGACTATGAGTCCGGAATTCGACTAGATTACTTATCAAAGCTTAATGATAAATATGAGAAATGGATTGGAAATTATCAGGGTGGGAAATTACTGATTTTGGACAAGGATAATTTAGATTTCGCGAATAATCAGGAGGATTTAGGTATTATTATTCAAAAAATTGAGGCGGAATTATTTGGTCTATTTTAAGTAGTAAATAATCCCGAAATGAAATTTAAAATAAAAAAACATGAAGGTTATTGGTATCATTCCTGCCCGTTTTGAATCAACGCGATTTCAAGGGAAACCATTAATAGACATTGGCGGAAAAACGATGATTGAGCGCGTGTACAATCAGACCAAACATGCTGCTTCTTTACATGAGGTGATCGTTGCAACCGATGATCAGCGGATTTACGACCACGTAAAGAGTTTTGCAGGCAATGTTATTATGACAAAAAATACGCATCCATCAGGAACCGATAGATGCGCTGAAGTAGTCGCTCAGTTGAAAGGATTTGATGTAGCTATCAACATCCAAGGTGATGAACCGTTTATAGATCCGCAACAAATTGATTTATTAGTATCGTGCTTTTCTGAGCCGCAAACTCAAATAGCTACTTTAATCAGGAAAATAGCTTCACAAGAGGATCTTGAAGACTTCAATAAACCCAAAGTAGTATTAAATTCTAAACAAGAAGCCATTTATTTTTCAAGGTATCCAATCCCTTTCTTGAGGGGGCTTGAAAAGTCCGACTGGTTAACTCATGTTGAATATTTCAACCATATCGGTATTTATGGGTTTCAAATCGACATATTAAGAGAATTAACTCAATTACCTGTATCTAAACTAGAGAAAGCAGAGTCGTTGGAACAACTGAGATGGATCGAAAATGGTTATAAAATTAAGACTGCCCTTTCAAATCATCTCAGTGATCCTATAGATACACCGGAAGATCTACAGCATATTCTTAAGAAGTATTTTTCTTAATTGAACACTAGAATGAAAAATACACAGCCTTAAAACCTGTGTTGTGTGTATTCGTTTTGGGGTAAAATATTTAAAATGGGCAAGTAATTCTCTTTTGAAAGACTTTCCATATCAAGTAAAGCTGATTTTAATTCATTTATTTGAGCTTTAGTCCTAATGCCTATTAAACTAGAGCAAACAACACCGTGCAAGAGTGGAAACTTAAGTGCATACGCTAATGTAGTAATACCTAGTTCACGGCAAACCTGATCAGCTTTACGCTGAACCTGCAATACTTGATCCTGGGTATATCCTAAATAATTGCCCGCTGTTTTCCCTACAAGTTGACCTTGAGCTAATGCACCCCTTGATATGATACTTACATTGGATTTTTCAAATTCAGCTAAATAGGTCTTTGGCCGCTGATCTAAAAGACTAAATTGCATCATATTAGAAATAATATTGGACTGCGCTATATATTTTTGAAATACATTTGGTCGAATCGAAGAAACACCATAATATCGAATCTTACCTTGAGAAGCTAACGTTTCAAAAGCGTCTATAATATCATCAAATGGATCATCTATGGTTCCGCCATGTAGTTGATATAAATCAAGATAATCCGTTTTTAATCGACTTAACGACTTCTCCACCGAGCTGATTATATTTGATTTACTAGGATCCCAGGTCCACCCCTCTCCAGTTTGATTCCATTTATTCCCAACCTTGGAAGCTAAAATCCATTTATCACGGTCGCCCTGCAAAAGCTTACCGATTAATATTTCATTCTCTCCTTTATCATATAGATCAGCCGTATCTAAATAATTGATACCCATGTCCAGTGATTGATCAACAATATATTGATTTACAGGCTGCTGACCTTGTGTCAACGACATGGCTCCCAAACCAATTTGTGAAACTTTTAATTCAGAATTTCCAATTTTATTATATAACATCGCTATTAGTGAATTTTATATCTAAAAGTTCAATTTCAAAAATTAATGTACTAAAAGCTGGAATTGGGCCACTTTCACGGTCACCATATCCTAAATTATAGGGAACAAAAAACTTATACTTGGCTCCTTTTTTCATCATAGGTAAACCAATTTTCCAAGCTTCAATTACAGAATTTAATGTAAGTGTTAAAGGTTCTGAACGTTCATAAGAATTATCAAATTCCTTCCCGTCACTTAAGGTGCCTTTATAATGAACAACGACACTATCTTGTAAGGAAGGCTTACTTCCGGATCCTTCTTTTAATACAATATATTGAAGGCCTTCCTCTGTTACTTTTACACCTGGTTTTTTCTTGTTTTCTTCCAAAAATTTCAAACTGGCTTTTTTAGCTAATTCTTCTTTTTCTATTTGAATCCTTTGCATTCCCAATCGTATTATCTGATCTTTCTGCTCATCAGAATAAAGCACTTTCTTCTCCCCTAAGACATCAGATATTGCATGAATTATTAATTCATTATTCAAGGGTAAATCCATTCTTTTAATATATTTCGCTAAATCCTGTCCAAGGGCATAGGATAAAGAATCATTAGAAGTTTTAGGAGATTGTGCCTGGGAATGTGCAATTATTAATGTCGTCGCTAAAAAGCTTAAAAAGTATTTCATTATATTTTATGGTTTTCAATTATTTTTTCAACTATTTTTTCTGTACAATCAGGGTAATCTACGATCACATTGGATTTGGCATTTAACCATGATTCAATATCATACTCATATTTCTTTTTTAAGCTTTGGATAACAGGAACGCCAATTTCTTCTAAGGAAGCAGCATTCAAGTGTTGCTCAAATTGGTTTTTCATCGGAATAACTAATAATTTCTTACCCAAGAAGAGTGCTTCTGCTGGAGTTTCAAAACCAGCTCCGCACAAAACCCCCGAAGAAGTTGCCATACTCTTTACAAAAGCGTCGCTGTCAATAGGATTAATCGCGACGTTTCTTAATTTAAAGGGCTTTTTATTATGCTTTGAGAATACCTCCCATTTTACATCTGTAAATTTTGACAATTGTTTTAGCAAATGTGCATCATCATACGATGGTAGATAAACAGTATAATGTCCTTCATCTTTCGGTGTTAATTCTCGCACGGATTGTCTTATGACTGGTGTAAAAATATGTGAAGCATATGACTTAAAATGAAACCCATAAGAAAAAGTTGCCGGAGCATAATTTTTCATGATAAATTTTCCCAACATATCAGTTTCTTCTGGTTTAGGGCTGGCGTTATCAAAAGCACCTATTTGATGACTTAAGCCAATACATTGTTTTTCTTTAAAATAACAACCCCAAGCGGAAATGGGTTCAAAATCATTGATAACTATATCATATTTTTCCACCGGAACTGAATTTACTTCTTTTACAAATTTCCTAACGGTGGAACTCATAAAAGTACGCCAGAGATCAACTCCTCCAGATTTTCCGAAAATGAAACTTAAACCATGGTATCTATATTTCACCTCAAAAGGTAAAATAATATCAGCCTGAATTCCGCTTACTAATACATCGACCTGACCATACTTCTGCAAGCATGGAATGATATCAATGGCACGGCATAAATGCCCATTTCCAGTTCCTTGAACAGCATATAAAATTTTCATCAAAGTTTCCTTAGTGGAATAACAAAGTAACTAATTTCAATTAATAAATTTCTATAAATAAACAGATATTATAGATTAGATGCCTATGCTGAACTTATTGATCGAATAATCGACGTTATTAATTTCATGGCAGGAGTTAATTGATAATGCATATAGGTGGAAAGTGAATAATTATATACCTTTGGTAAATTTTCAAACCATGAGAACTCGTCTTCTTTCGTCATTTTTTATAATTTTTCCTTATTTTTTATTGGCACAAACAGAAATGGCTGATACGACTAAAATAGAGGAAGTTTTGATAAATGAAGACAGACTGCAAATCCCGTTCAATGAACAAAGCAGAAATGTACAAATATTAACCAGAAAAGAGATAGCAGCAATTCCAGCTGCAAGTATCCAAGAGCTTCTGAGCTATGTTCCTGGCGTTGATATCCGACAGAGAGGGCCATTTGGTACACAGGCCGATATTGGTATCGATGGTGGAAGTTTCGATCAGACAATTGTGCTGCTCAATGGAGTTAAAATATCCGATTCGCAAACAGGTCATAATATGCTTAATCTACCAATCCCTGTTGATGCGATTGAAAGAATTGAAATTCTTCGAGGACCAGCCTCCAGAATCTACGGGATTAATGGGTTGACAGGTGCGGTTAATATTGTTACTCGTCATGTTGAGAAAAGCTCGGTTTATGCACACTTATATGCAGGTAGTTCATTTGCAAAAGTTGAAGAATTAGACCAGGAGAGTCAGGATAATATTTATTACGGCAACGGATTTCAAATCGGTGGTGCATTACACCAAAAAGATCATCAACATCAACTTTATTTTAGCAGAGAAAAAAGTAATGGACAAAGGTATAATACAGCCAGTGATCAAGAAAAAATTTATTATCAGAATGAAATAGCATTAAATGCAGCCCATAAAATCCAAATGATGTCTGGTTACATCCGTAATAAATTTGGAGCTAATGGATTTTATGCCGCTCCAGGGGATAAGGAATCTGAAGAAATTGTCGAAACTATTATCTCTAAGATATCCTCACATCATCAATTAGGAGAAAGATGGTATATCAGTCCTCGGGTAAGTCATCGCTACAATGATGATGATTATAGGTATTATAGAAATGATTTAAGTAAAGGAAGAAGTCGACACTATTCCAGTACATTAACTGCTGATATCAATGCACGATATCAAACGCCTTATGGTGACTTAGGGATTGGTCTGGAAAGTAGGTTTGAAGATATTAGCAGTTCCAACATTGGAAAACATAGTCGTGCAAATCATGGCGTATACTCGGAATTTAGAACGACTCACTTTACTCGATTAATTGTGAATCTAGGTGTCTATCTTAATTATAATACAGATTATGATTTACAAATATTTCCAGGTATCGATTTATCCTATTTAATTAATGATCAATGGAAAGTATCTGCTAGTTCTGGGAGCGGTCAACGAATACCAACATTTACGGACCTTTACTTAGATCAAAGGCCTGGCAATATCGGAAATTCCGATTTAATAAGTGAGAATGCCTGGCAAAACGAAGTATCGGTTCAATTCAAAAATGAAAGCTTAATGCTAAAAGGTGGATACTTTTATAGGGATGTTAAAAATTTTATTGATTGGATTCGTTATCAAGTCGAAGAACCTTATCAAGCTACAAATTTAGGCAATAATAAAACGCACGGTATTTTTACTAATCTTAATTATACTAGGAATTTAACTAGTGATCAAAATATAAGAATTAACCTGGGGTATACATACCTAAACCCTTCAATCATAAATAAATATAGTAATACCTATATTAAGTATGGCATTCAAAATCTAGATCACCAGCTGTTAGGCAATATAACTTATCAATATAAAGCATTCACTATTTCATCTGCAAACAAACTATTGCAGCGCTCTTCCAACAATACGTACTTTGTTACGGATATTCATCTTGGTTATCACTATAAAAACATGCAACTCTATACCAATCTTCAGAATGTAAGTAATACGAAGTATATTGAAATTGGCGCAGTACCCATGCCTAGCAGATGGGCTACAATCGGAATAAAATATGGAATTTAGGAAAGTGGATAAGTAATCCTTTTATTAGTTGTATAACCAGACCTTAGCCGAAAAATGGGTATATAACGTCATAAAAAAGCCGTCTAATATAAATTAAACGGCTAGTAATAAAGTTGTTGATTTTAAAGCTGGTTTTCTAATTTTTCAACTAAAATAGATTTGGGAGCTGCCCCTATTTGTTTATCAACAATTTCTCCATTTTTAAAGTATAATAAAGCAGGAATATTACGTATTCCGTAACGAACAGAAATATCGGGGTTATTATCAACATTTACTTTTCCAATTACTGCTTTACCTTCATATTCTGAAGAAATTTCGTCGACCAACGGTCCAACTGCGCGACATGGTCCACACCATTCTGCCCAAAAATCAATTAGAACTGGTTTATCTGATTTTAAAACAACTTCGTCAAAGTTGCTATCTGTAATTTCTAATGCCATATTTTTAATGTTTTATGATTTACAACTAAATATATACAAATATAATCATTACCTAGTGAATGAAAATTATTTCAAATTAATAAATATCTATGCCGTATCAATTTAATCTATAATTTACAGCTTCTAAATTCTCTAAACCTTCTAGAAATTCGTTAGTTATACTAATTTTCTTTTTTTTGACTGGCATTTCTAAAGAAAGTGAATCCTGTAAATCAACAATTTTGAATTTCAACTGACAATTCGCCTGCTGTCCCTCGACATGAGAAGAGTTAATAATTTTTTGCAAGGAATTCATAAATTCTTCATTTAAAACATGAAGTGGAAACTGAATTGTAAAAGTTTTTGCCATCTTCTCCCTTAATTCAGAAAGTAATTGAATGTTTTTCAACTCAAATCCCCAGTTACCAATTTGCTTAAATCTCTCTTGAATCAATCCTCTAATTTGAACAAAATAACCTTCTTGTAAATATCCTTTGAATTTGACATAATCTTCACCAAACACCATAATTTCATAAGAATCCGCATAATCTTCAATAATAAAGGATCCAAAGGGTTTTCCTGATTTAGCAATTCGATGATTCGCATCTGCGATTATCCCACCGATCACTACCTCTTTATTTTTAATTCTGTTGAATTCGAGTAAGGTGTCCTGATCGACCTCGGAAGCCTTTACTTTGTTAATCATCATTAAATCAGGAACATTATTAGGGCAAAAATGTTTCAATTCAAACTTGTAGTTATCTAAAGGATGGCTGGTTAAATAAATTCCGATTACTTCTTTTTCATATTTTAATTTCTCAATTAACCCCCAAGCAGCACATGGTGCTAGCACAGGTTCTGGTAATTCAGCTCCTCCGCCTATACCAAACAAACTAGCTTGCGCTGAATTTTCATTTTCTTTAAATTTATGTGCAAATTTGATGGCTTTTTCTATTCCTGAGCTAGATTCACCATCCGCAATGAAATATTGGGCTCTATGTGTATCGGTGAAGGAATCAAACCCACCAGCATGAGCTAAGCTTTCCAGTGCCTTTTTATTAATCATTCTTAGATCGACCTTTTTTGCTAGATCAAAAATTGATTTATACATACCTTTCGATCTATTGGTAACGATAGTATCCACAGCGCCGGCTCCTACCCCTTTTATTGCCCCCATTCCAAATCGGATTGCGCCTAATTCATTAACCGTAAATTTATAATGAGATTCATTAACATCTGGACCCAACACCAGTAAACCCATTCGTCGACATTCTTCCATGAAAAAGGTAACCTGTTTAATATCATTCATGTTATTAGAGAGTACCGCGGCCATATATTCAGCTGGGAAATGAGCTTTTAAGTAGGCTGTCTGATAAGCGATCCATGCATAACAGGTGGAGTGTGATTTATTAAAAGCATAACTTGCGAAAGCTTCCCAATCCGTCCAAATTTTTTCTAATATTTTTGCTTTATGTCCTAAAGCCTCCGCTTGCGAGATGAATTTTGGCTTCATTTTATCAAGTACAGCCCTTTGCTTTTTACCCATAGCCTTCCGTAAAACATCGGCATCACCCTTCGAGAATCCTGCTAATTTTTGCGATAAAAGCATTACTTGCTCTTGGTAAACGGTAATACCATAAGTTTCACCTAAGTATTCCTCACAAGCATCAAGATCATAAACTATCGGTTCGATTCCATGCTTTCTTTTAACAAATAAAGGAATGTATTCCATCGGTCCTGGCCGATATAAAGCATTCATTGCAATTAAATCAGCAAATACAGTAGGCTTTAATTCCTTCATGTATTTTTGCATTCCAGGAGATTCATATTGAAATATCCCTACTGTTTCTCCCCGTTGGAAAAGCTCATAGGTTTGTATATCGTCAATCGGAAAATTATCAGGGTCTAATTCAATGTTATGGCTTAATTTAACATTTGTAACTGTATCTTTTATTAGAGTTAGGGTCTTTAAACCCAGAAAATCCATTTTTAAAAGTCCCGCGCTCTCTACTACTGAGTTATCAAATTGAGTTACGTATAAATCGGAATCCTTAGCTAGGGAGACGGGTACAAAATTTGTGATATCATCAGGTGTAATAATAACGCCACACGCATGTATACCAGTGTTTCGCATAGATCCCTCCAAGACCCTTGCCTGTTTAATGGTTTCTGCTTCAATCCCCGCTCCATCAGCAAGAGATTTCAATTTGTTGACTGCTTCTAACTCCTCAGATCGAAGAATCTCCTTAAGCGCTTTATCTTCCAAATTAAAGATTTTACTCAACTTAAGATTTGGAATTAATTTCGCTATTTCATTGGCATCAGAAAGTGGCAAATCTAGCACCCTAGCAGTATCCTTAATTGAAGATTTGGCCGCCATGGTACCATATGTAATAATTTGGGCTACCTGAGAGGCGCCATATTTATCAATCACATATTGCATAACACGACCACGCCCTTCATCATCAAAGTCAATATCAATATCGGGCATAGAAACACGATCAGGATTAAGAAAACGTTCAAATAGTAGATCATAAAGAATTGGATCTATGTTTGTTATTCCTAAACAGTACGCAACTGCAGATCCAGCAGCAGACCCACGTCCTGGTCCTACCGAGACGCCCATAGTTCTCGCAGCAGCAATGAAATCCTGAACAATTAGAAAGTATCCAGGATACCCTGTCTTTTCGATTGTTGCAAGTTCAAAATCTAAACGTTCTTTAATAGATTCAGATAAATCATTATACCGCTTCTGGGCCCCGACATAGGTAAGATGTCGTAAATAAGCATTCTCGCCTCTTTTTCCGCCGTCGTTAGTATCATCTGCGTCTTGAAATTCATCTGGTATATCAAATTTTGGAAGTAATACATCTCGATTTAATGAGTACGTTTCAATTTTATCTAAGATTTCTTGAATATTAATTATCGAATCAGGAATATCTGAAAAAACCTGTTTCATCTCCTGGGTAGATTTAAAATAATATTCATGATTAGGCAAACCAAAGCGGAATCCACGTCCACGACCTTTTGGCGTTGAGAGTTTCTCGCCATCCTTCACACATAACAAAATATCATGTGCGTGAGCATCAGCTTTATTTACGTAATATGTATTGTTACTTGCTATCAGTTTGATGTGATGTTTTTTAGAAAATTCAATCAATGTTTGATTAACGCGATCTTCTTCTTCCTGTCCGTGCCGCATAACCTCCAAGTAAAAATCACCTCCAAATAAATTCTTCCACCAGATTAATGCGTCCTCAGCCTGAGATTCTCCAATATTTAATACTTTACTAGGTACCTCACCATTTAAATTCCCAGATAAAACGATTAAATTTTCCTTATACTTTTCTACTGTTGCTCTGTCAATTCTAGGTACGTAATAAAAACCTTCGGTATAGGCTACTGAAGCCATTTTTGCTAAATTATGGTAACCTGCTTTATTTTTAGCTAAAAACACAATTTGGTACCCGTTATCTTTGCGGGTTTTATCCTTACGATCTTCACACACAAAAAATTCACATCCCACAATTGGCTTGATTGGTTCACCAACAAAAACTTCACCTTTCGCAACTGCTTGGTTTTTATTTTCTTCTAAATCTCTATTGTAATTTAATACCTTGCTCACAAAGTGAAAAGCTCCCATCATATTGCCATGATCTGTCATGGCTACGGCGGGCATATTCTGTTTAGCCGCTGCTTGAACAAGACTATCTATTGAGATGGTAGATTGAAGCACAGAGAACTGACTATGATTATGTAAATGAGCAAATTGAGCCTTATTAAGTGCAGTAATTGTTTCAGCATCAATTTTTATTTTATCTACCTCTGCATTTGAATTCACTCGTAATTCTTCGGATGCAGCCTTTAAGTTTACATGGCGTAAACCAATGGGTTGAATTTCAGCATCATTAAATTTTTTAAATTCAATGAAGTAGCCAGTGTCTACTTGTAATTCTTCTGGTCGAAAAACTTCCTTCCGAATTAATTCAAAAAAACATCGAGTAGTGGCTTCCACATCTGCAGTCGCATTGTGCGCCTCTGAGAAAGGAACGCCAAATAAATAACTATGTAACTCTGTTAGATTGGGTAATTTAAATCGACCTCCTCGACCACCAGGTAATTTTAGCAATCCTGCAGTAACTTCTGTACAAGTATCTAAAACAGCCATGTTTATCATGGGACTGTCTACCTGATAACGGTGAAATTCCGCCCCCATAATATTAAGATCAAAACGAATATTTTGACCGACAATGAATTTTGCTTTCCTAAGTGCGTTATTGAATTTACTTAAAACCTCCGTTAGCTCAATACCTTGCTCTAGGGCAAGCTCTGTAGAAATACCATGGATTTTTTCTGAATCGAAAGGAATATTAAAACCATCAGGTTTAATCAGGTAGTCTTCGTGTTCAACCAATCTACCCATTTCATCATGCACCTGCCACGCTATTTGCACACACCGTGGCCAATTATCTGTATCGGTTATAGGTGCATCCCATCTCTTTGGCAATCCAGTCGTTTCCGTGTCAAAAATTATATACATTTTTTCTCTCCTGATGAACTAACAAAACTACTTAATATTATCTAATTATTCAGGTCAATTCCTCATACACCAGGCATATTTTGAAAGAACTTTCATCCCTTTATATTACAGCACGATGAAAAATTATAACATAAAAAATAATAAATAAAAAAAATCGCAGATAAGCCTAACTTAACTGCGATTCTATATTTTTACTAAATATCTTTAGTCTAAAATGACAACTTCTACTCTTCTATTTTTTTTCCGACCGTCAGTTGTTTTGTTATCCGCAATTGGTTTAGTTTGACCCAACCCTTTTGTGGTAATTCTACTTTCAGACACACCTGAATCAATTAAAAATTTCTGAACGGAAACAGAACGTTTTTCCGATAGCCAAAGATTATATTCAGCTGTCCCAGTTGCATCAGTATGACCATCAACCCGAATTTTTGCTTTTGATTTGTCTCCTAGTAAAACTTTAGACAGTTTACTAAGCTCTTGCTTAGCAGACTCCGTTAAATAGGAAGAATTAGTGCTAAATAACAGATCAGAAGAAAGTGACACCAAGATACCTTCATCAGTTTGTTTTGCATCTTGAAATTCTCTTTTCACATTTTTAAGACCATCATTTGTACCATCCTTAGATACGACAGCACCTGGGTTAATCACCATTGATTGTTGCTTACAAGAAGTCACTGTCAATACGCCCAAAAAAAATAATACCAAAAAGTTAATTCGCTTCATGTTTTTGAAATGTTTTATCCTGTAAATATAAGATAATCTACCTAATTAATTACTTTCTAAAAATTCTTTGTTGTGCTGATTTAATTTCTGGTATTTCTTGGTATAATTTCCAGATTAAACCCGTTTTAGCATTTTCTAACATAACGACTACGCTTGCTTGATTTTTAGCAATATACTCCTCAGCTACATCATCGACTTTCAAATCCATCCAAGCTCTAAACCCATACTCTGTAAACATATATTCGCCATATTCTCTATAAATCGATAAAATTGACTTTTTCGCCTGAACTTTATCCAAAAAGATGCTTGAAATAGCAATAGCTGGATTGATTTGGTAGTTTCCCACAGAGTCGTAATGTTGATAAAAACCCCATATATCAGAGCTTGTTGTTCCAACTCCAATCTCATTATCCCTTCGTTTTACAATTTGGGTATAGTTATATACTATCTGGCCCAAATTATAGTCTCCAATAATTGCCTTACTGGGGTTTATGGTAATAAAGGGCCTATATATATCTAATAAACTTGAAGTTATATTACCAAATGGAACTTTTATACCGTACATAACAGTATCTTGGATAGGCGTAATTACCATTTGTGAGTCAGGGTGAGTTTCGGAGCGTAGCGCACTTACCTGGGACTCAAATTTTACCGAATCAATCTTCAAAGTGTCTTTTCTATCTGATTTATTATTCAAGACATTCTCCCTGTTTAATGCATTTATAAATGCCGCAGGTGGAATGCTTGATTTGGTAGAAGCAATCGCTAACATATAAGCGTTTAAACTTAAATTAAGACCAGACAAAGGTTGCACCTGAGAATATTCATCAACCATATCGATAGAGGGCCTTAAGGCTAAAGAATCGGATTCCATCGTTATACCTTTCCAATCTATTCGGTCCCATATTTTGGTAATATCACCCCGTAATTTATTTTCCAAAGGATCATCTCCGGTGAGATACTGTCTAACAATTAATAATGACTCTATGATAGAACTGGTTGCATTCACATCATACTTAGGTTGTTGTCCTAAATATTCAGGAAGACCTTTCCGACCATCAAAGTACTCTGCAAAAAAGCCTTTATTATTTTGGGCCTTGTCTAAAAAGGACACTATCCTATTGACCCTATTTAAGAACAGTGCTTTACTTACATACCCTTTCTCTACCCCAATCAATAAAGATAATAAAGCCCCTCCTGACTCTTGTACGCTGACAAGCGCTTTATCTTTCATTCGAAAAGGCATATACATGCCTGAATTTATATCATAATTCTCAACAAAATAATTAATGTGGGCATACTGAATAAAATCAATAAGCTGATCGTCATCCATCGGTTTTGCATCGACTTCCTTGACATCTGAAAATGGAGATTCTCGGTAGTCATAATCTACCCACGCGATTTTGTAATAATACTTTTTATCCAATTGAGGAACAAAGTCTAAACAACCTAACATATAGGTTGGACGTACAGCAACTGCTTTAAAATCTTTGTTATTTTCAGATCTGTATACTTTTACATAACGAATACTTGGTGTAAGCGGCACCTGCCAATGAAGATCGATATGCTGTCCATAAGAAACGGCTTTGGAGAGAACAGCAGAGGAGGTCAACGCTGCATTTGAATACTTAGTAGGTAAAAATTCTATTTGATCCAAAAACACATGATGAATGACCTCACTGGAATTATTTTGTCTTAAGATAATTCCAGAAATAATTTTATCAGTATTTAAACCTGCAAACTCACGGACTGGTATACTAACATTTAGCCAGTTGCTATTGTTTAAATCTTCAATATAATCACCCAATGGTAGACTTACTGACTGATTTGGGCCTTGTTGAATAGAAATAGAAGGCAGTTGATCTTTGGTCGTTTCTGCTGTTGAGACGAAGATTTTTAAGTTTAAAACATCGTCGTGGGAAACCCGATAATGGAATTTTTGTCTACTGTACTTAATTATTGCGTTCCAATCTCCAGATTGACTGGAAATATATCTTAAAGAAAGAGCGTTTCCTGGTGTAAAAAATAAGGTATCAGAAACTAGAAGATTCCGGTGAACATTCTCCACCCAACTGTGTCCAGAATAATCAACAAAACTTCGAGCATAAGAGCCTTTCACCAAACTATTATCAAAAACAACCTCTGGATAAGATTCGGATTTTGCTGATCCTAAAAGGCAACACATGAAAATAATAGTAAAGAGTCTAACTTTCATAAATACAATTTTGAGCAACAAAAATAGCTAATTTTCATGCCAAAAGCGACTATAAACAGTATTTATACCATTAATGAATAAAATTATTACGCACATTTCAAGGACATTGCGTGATTAAGTGAAAAATAATTTTTCAAGTTTACTAAAACTCTCTATATTTGCAGCACGTCAAGCGAAAGTAGCTCAGCTGGTAGAGCACAACCTTGCCAAGGTTGGGGTCGCGAGTTCGAATCTCGTCTTTCGCTCAGTTGCCTAGGTGGTGGAACTGGTAGACACGCAGGACTTAAAATCCTGTTCCCGTTAAGGGAGTGCGGGTTCGATTCCCGCCCTAGGTACGAA
>Ga0233365_1000104_pt1 | contig 44196 bp, 61 predicted proteins | sample ElkDunMinimDraft_27_FD_191535 | JGI IMG/M metagenome (GOLD analysis project Ga0233365, IMG submission 191535) | Fecal eukaryotic communites from dung pellets of Tule Elk in California, USA - Elk Dung C36 | ecosystem: Host-associated > Mammals > Digestive system > Large intestine > Fecal | place...
CGCCTCGTGGGCGTTCCACGGGCACAGCTCCGTAATTCTTTTGTAGCCAAGCGATTGATTTGTAACCAAGCTTCAGCGGACTTTTAATCCGCTGGTCGATGGTTCGAATCCATCACGGCCCACCAGCCTGATCAATCACTTGCGCGTTCTGCGCGGCGCCCTCCGTAAAATTCTCCGTAAAATTCCGCGCTATGCGGAAGGTTTCACGGTGGGCACGCTCTTGTCGTAGACCTTCATCATCTGCTCGGTGACGCCCAGGGCGTCCTGCTTTTCGGCGCGCGTGCCCGGCGTGTCGGTGCCGCCCTTTCTCTTGAGGTCGTGCAGGCTGAAGCGGTCCTCGGCGGCGATGACGCCATCGGCGATGGCGGCGCGGATCAGCCGCTGCCAAGCGCTGTCGAGGCCGGTGCGGGTGAGCGGCTCACCGTTCTCGGCGAGGATGAGGTAGCGGTCCTCGGCCCGGAACTGGTGGATTCGCGTGGTCCGCTCGATCACGGCCTGGCGGTACTCGAGCGCGGCGGTCCAAACGGCGCGCAGGCGCGGCGACCAAGCGACGATGTTGTCGCGGCTTCCCTTGCGCCGGTTGGTGCGGATGCCCTCAGGCGTCTCCTGGGCTTCGGTGATCGTGAGCGTCTCGATGCCGCGCAGGCGGCAGAGGTAGCCGAGCTCCATGACCAGTGGCAGGTAGGGAGCGTGCGAGCCCCTGGTGCGCGGCGCGCGGCTCGCGGCTTCGACGGCATAGGCCAGCAGCGCCAGATAGGCCTGGTCGCGCGGCAGGCGCTGGCGCTTGCGCTCCTCGGGCGCCTCCAGGCCCTTGCCGGGGTTCTGCCGCACCAGGCCGCGGCGCAGGCCCCAGCTGAAGAGCAGGCGGGCGTAGCGCAGCACTTTGGCGGCCTTGGTGGGCGTGCCTTCGGCCGCGATGCGGTCGACCAGACGCTGCAGGTGGTGCGTGCGCAGGCGATCAGCCTGCAGCAGCCCGACGCGGCTGCCGGCGGACGTGGGCTGCGACAGCATCACGTCGCGGCTGTATTCGTAGTCGGCGCGCGTGGTCTTGGCCAGCGCCTTGAATTTCGGGCTGCCGTGGTAAGCCGCAGCCAGCCATTCGACAGTTCCTGCGCCGGCGCGGTCTTCTACCATGGCGTGCAGGTCCGACAGGCGTGCATCGGGTCCGGCGATGGTCTTGCGCGCCTTTCGGCCGTCCTCGCCCAGCTCGAAGACAAACCAGCGGCCGTTGCCGCTGGCGTCCCAGTACACGCCCTTAGGCACGCGCGCATAGTCGACGTGCTTGGGCAGGTTCGCTGGCGGCTTGCGGGGGCGGCCGCGGCTCATGCGAGGCCGAGCATCGTCCTGGCCGCGTGAGCCGCCACCTGCTTCACTATTTCCAGGCTGGCAGTGCCGCCGACGGTCGCAAGTCGCTGCTTTGTTGCGGCCCAAACTGTGTCCGCCTTGATCGAGTCGAGCAGGTCGTACCCACGGGGCCAGATCTTCATGACTTGGATAGAGCCGAGCTCATGCGTCAGCTGGCCAAGGGACCGATACTCCGCGACCTCGATAAGCCGCTCGTCATGCATCTCGACCAGGTGGCCAGCGACCAAGACCGGGTCGTAGCCCGGTAGTGCCAGGGATTCTGCGGGTAGCGCCTGGCCGGGTCGCTGAACGTCTGCGATTTTCAGAAGAAGCGCTCTGACCAGCTCAAGGTCGCGATGCATCGTATGTCTCCTCAGCCGATGAGGTCCGGCCCATAGGGCTCGATGGTGCTGTCGTTCGCGGCACTGACGCCCAGGGCGAAGTTGACGGCCTCGATGGTGGTGAAGATGCCACCCTTCCCGTCGTAGCGGTAGCGGATGCCTTCGCGCTTGGCCCAGGCCTCGACCGTGGCGCGGCGCGGGTGCTCGCCCGGGCGGCAGAGCTGCTGCAGGGTCTCAAACGGGACGATCGAGGGGTGGAGCATCGGGGTCTTCGCTGGGTTGATCGTCGGCCTCGTCCAGCTCGGCCAGCTTGGCCACCATGTCGGGGCGGCCGATGTACACGTTGAAATCCTTGCCGGGCACCGAGGCGGCGGCGGTGTTCATGTGGCCCATGAGGGCGTCGGCGGCGGCGAGGAGGTCGGCTTCGAGCTGGGTACGGCGGTCGGTCATGGTGGTGGCCTGGGTGGGTGTGGGGCGATCGTCGCGCGGCGGCTGTGGCGGCCGCGTGGGGTCGCCCGGCGGTCACCCGTCGTCGTTGGCCAGGCGGGCGGCGTCGACGATCAGCCGCTGGCGGCAGTAGTCGAAGACGCCGGCGGCGAACAGGGGATGGGGCGGCACGCCCGGCGCGCGATCGGCGATGTAGCAGGCCGGTGTCGGATCGCCTGCCTGGACGATCACCAGGCCCGCGAACTCGAGCTCGACGCCCTGCCGGGCATCGCGCTCGATCACGTCAGCCCAGTGCCGGAGCATGTGCGGGACGTTGGCCAGGGCGTGGGCCGTGGGGAGGCGGGTGACGTCAGCCACGTGTCGTCGGCTCCTGGTGCTGGGTGGCGAGTCGCTTGCCACACTCCGGGCAATACCGCATTCCATTCTCGACCGGGCCGTCATCATTGAATTGCCACTTCGCGCCGCACGCGCCGTCCCAAGACTCATCCTCCGGGTCCAGAGTCGACATGCACGCACCCACCTGCCCGGCTGCGGGCTGCTGGGCGCGGGCGACAGCCCGGGGCATCGGTTGCCAGCGCGTAGGTTCGCCGTGGATGTACGGCCAGCCGCACCACACGGGGCGGCCCGCTTCTGCCGGCCACTGCGACCAGCTTCCTGCCGCTGCGGCCTTGACATTAGCGAGTGCGATCAGCGTTCCATCGCGCGGCGCGGTATCGAGGAGCTGCCACGCCACCTCCCTGCCGCCCTGCTGCGTGGGCTGCCTGCGCCGCTCCAGATCAGCCAGTGCTTCCGCGAGCCCGGCGTATCCCATTTCGCGGGCGTGCTGCTCTCGGCGGGCGTACCAGCCCGGAGGCTGCCCCTGCTGCTGCGCGCCGCTCCGCGCCGGGGCGGCGGATTCCGGTGCTTCGGAGACGAGCTCCCAGCCGTACTCGCCAGCGAGCATCTGATCCGTGCTGGCAAGGAACGGGTTGCGGCGGCGGCGCTTGAGCATGGCGTAGCCGTCGGCGACCGCGACCACGCGAATCTGGCCGCGCTCGCAGTCGGCCCAGGTCTGTCCGGCGCGGACGGTGGTGGTGGACGCGTTCATGCCGCAGCTGCCTTCGTCGGCTTGGCGCTCTTCGCAGGCTTCTTGGCCGGCGCGCCGGCCTTGGACTTCTTGGCAGCCGGCTTCTTCGCCGCAGGTTTCGCAGGCGCCTTCTTGGCGGCCGCCTTGGCGGGCGGCGCCGCGGTCTTCGCGGCCTTGGTGGCTTCCGCCTTCTCCTCCGCGGCCTTCGCGGCGGTGCCCGGCTTGGCCAAGTTGTAGCCGTCGCCACGCAGGGGCTTGGGCAGCCAGCCGCTGTTGGCCAGCAGCTTGCCGGCCTCGGCGGCCGCGGCGTCCTTCTTCATCGCCTCCACCTTCTCGGCGGCGGCCTTGCCGTGGACGTCCTGCACGGCCTCGGCGATCAGCGCCTTGGGCACCAGGCTGAGGTAGTGCGCGGCGTCGGGCTGCCACCAGTCGCGCATGTCCACCTTGGCGGCGCGCGCGAGCGCGGCGGACTGGGATTCGTTGCTGAAGAGGGTGACGGCCGCGACCAGGGCGAACAGCTCGAGCAGCTGGTCGACGGACTGGGTGGCCAGCCACGGGCCGACCTCGGCCGCTTTCTTCGGCAGCTTGGCCTTGAGGGCCGCGACCTGGGCGTCGATGACCTTGCGCGCCGGCGATGCGACCACGTCGGAGAGCTGGACGCCCTTGCCCTCGACCTCGGCGGCGTGGTGGCTGCGCAGCTGGATGTCGAACAGGCGGCCGGTGCTGCTGGTGGTGAACAGGTCGGCCAGCAGCTGGGCGAGCAACAGCTCGATGGCCAGGCTGTGGTCCTTCGTCAGCGCGACGCGCAGGGCGGCGCGGCGGTGCAGGTGCAGGCGGTGCTGCATGTCGCCGCTGAGGGTGGGCTTCTTCGGCGCGTCCTTTGCGCCGGCCTTGTCGGCGCCGGCGGGGCGGGCCTTGCCGGTGACCTTGCCGTCGGCGGTGGCCTTCTGGCCGGGGCGCAGACGGGCGTACTCGATGCACAGCGTGCCGTTGTGCTCGTCGGCGTACACCAGGCAGCCGGACTGCTCGAGCACGTGGGCGGGCCACGTTTCCTTGCGAGCCGCGGTGATCTGCTCGATCTCGGCTTCGATCTCTTCCTGCTGGTCGAGCAGCGCGACCTCCTGCTCGTGCGTGAGATTGCCATCGTCCACCTGATCGGCGATCGCGTCGAGGCGCCGCTGGGCGTCGTCGAGGCTGGCCTGCTGCTCCGCCGTGAGCGGTTGCTCCTCGGCCAGCTCCCGGTTGAAGCCGCGCGGATATTCGTTGAGCGCGCTGTAGTCCAGCGACAGGTGCGCCTCCACCCATGACCAGCCCTCGTCGCGGAGCTGCTGCGCCTTCGCCTCGAGCCGGTCCATGGCCAACGACTCCAAGAGTTGGCGATCCGCCACCCAGGCATCCTTGCCGAAGAGGTCGCGCCGCACGGCGCCGCCGGCAGCTTCGTATGCGTCGAGCCCCACAAAGTGCACGAGGCCGTTGTTCGCACGCACCTCGCGGTTGGTGATCTTCTCGCGAATGTTGTACGCGCCGCGCTCCCAGTCGTTCTTCACGCCAAACCAGACCTTGTGCTGGAACTCGTGGTCTTCGGTGAGCGCGAGCGCGCGCAGCTGGTCGAGTTCCATACCGCCGTCGCGGAAGATCTGCAGCAGCTGCGGGTTGACGTTGGCCAGCTTGAGGCTGCGGTCCACGACGATGCGCGCCACGCCGAAATGCTGGGCGATCTCGTCGCGGCTCTTCCCGTTGTCGGCCATGGCCTTGAACGCGTCGAACTCTTCCGCCGGCGACAGGCGCGTGCGCACCAGGTTCTCGGCGGCGCTGGCCTCGATGGCCTGGCCGTTGGTTTCCACCAGCACACGGACCGGGTAGTCGCTGGCCAGCTTGCCGTCGCTGACAAGGCGCTCCATCGCCGCCAGGCGCGTGCCGCCGGCGAGGACTTCGAAGGTGTCCGGGTCGTTGGCGGCTGGCTCGACGATCAGGTTCTGCAGCAGGCCGTGGTGCTGGATGGAGGCAGCCATGGACTCGATGGCCTCGGGATCTCGCCGCTGGCGCGTGTTCTTCGGCGAGAGGCGCAGCTGGCTGAGGGCGACGGTCTGCACGGCGGTGTTGGCGGACATGGGTTCTCCTGATGGCCGCGCAGCGCGGCGCTGTAGTGGTCAGGCCGCGGTGGTTGCCGCGGCTGGTTGGTTGGCGGATTCGATCGACTGCAGGGCCGCGGCGACGCGGTCGGCGACCGCGGGGTCCGGCTGGTCGGCGCGCATGCAGTCGTAGTCGCGGCACACGGCCGGGCGGGTGGTGTAGATGGCGCAGGCGTAGCCGCTGGACGTGGTGCGCAGGTGCCTGCACGCCACCAGCTCGCCGTCGACCAGCGCGGAGCAGCAGGCGCCGCAGCGCTGGCAGAGGGCGGGGCTGATGTGCACGGCGCTGGCCACGGTCACCAGCCGAAGAGATCGCGGAGGAAGTCTTCCTGAGACGTCTTCGTCGATGCGGAGGCGGCAGGCTTGCGGACCTCCTGCGCCAAGCGGCGGAGCGCGCGCGTCAGCTTGAGCACGTCCCGCGCCATCGCGTCGCGGTTGACTGTCATGCCGTCCAGCTGACGCTGCGCGCGGGCTTCGATGGCGTCGAGCTCGTTCATCGCGCTGCGGCCACTTCAATGGCCGGCGAGTCATTCGCGGCCAGGGTCTGCTGGATCTCGTGCAGCACGCGCACCTGGTCGTCGGCGGTGCGCAGCTGGCGCTCGAGGCGGGCGACCTGTCCCTCGAGCGCTTCGATGCGCTGCTGGTCTTGGCGCCAGTCGCGGGCGCGCTGGCGGAACTCGGCGGCGTTGTGGTCGAGACCGTTGGCGGCGTTCTGGTCGGCGTAACTGTCGAGGAAGTCGGGGCCGGGAAGGCGGGCGGAGGGCATGGTCAGTCGTCCAGGTCGAGGGTGCCGGTGCGCGGGGTGCGCGGCGGGAAGGAGTTCGCGGCTTCCATGCCGATGTGCTTGAAGAACTGGGTGGGGCCGAGGCGCTCGATGCGGCCGCCGCTGGCTTCGAACGCGGCGATGTCGGCGCTGATGCGCTCGCTGGCGGCGCGGGCGGTGTCGGGGATGCCGTCGAGTGCGCAGGCGGCGACGGTGCGACGCACCGGGCGCTCGATCGACGCGAGGCCGCGCGGGACGTCGCGTGCGTGCAGCGTGGGGCCCTGCACGAGGCGGGGCGTCGGCTTGGGCGCTTTCGCTGCCTTGGCCGGGCGCTCGGGTTTCGGCTTCGGCACCTTGGGAGGCTTCGGCGCGCGCGGCTTGGCTGCCTTCGGTGCCTTGGGTGCGCGGGCGTTCGGGGGGAAGCCCCACGCGCGCGCCTGGCGCCCCAGCGCGTACAGCCCCTCGAGGCCCTGCGTGCCGGTGCGCACCACCAGCCCCTTGCGGACCATGGAAGCGATCAGGCCCGAGACCACGCGGATGTCGGTGTCTGGCAGCACGGCGCGCTGCACCTGGCGCGACGTGACGGGGCTGGCCGCCTGCTGCAGCCAGTCGCGAATGCGGGCCGAAGCGGTCGGCGGCCGGCCACAGGCATCGACAGCGGGCGCGGGCCCGCTGGGGGCGGCCGTCTGGGCCGGCGGGGGCGTCGCCGGCGCGACGCGCGGCGCCGTTGCCGCGGAGACGGCCAGCTCGCGGTCAGCGAAGTGGGGGCGACCAGCGTGCATCACGCGCACCAGTTCTCCGGACTTCACCAGGGTGTTGAGCGAGCCGAGCATGTTGTCGACACGGATCCCGGGCTCCAGCGCGTCCACGAGCTCGCGGGCCGTGTAGGCGCGCGGATTCGCCCGCAGGAAGGCGCGCACGCGGTCAGCGCGGCCGGCGCCCGGGAGATCGGACCTCGACATCACTGCGCGCCCTCGTTGGCCGCGTCGACCAGTTCGCGCGCGACGGCGACGCCCTCGTCGGTCAGGGTGAGAAAGCTCGGGCAGTCTTCGTCGTCCAGCTGCACCAGGTCGGCGCGCTGCAGGCGCAGGGCCATGCGCTTGGTGACGTTGTGCGCCTGCACGGTGCCGGTGGTGGCTGCGCGGGGCGGGGCGGCGACGAAGCCGCCGCCGAAGCGCCGCAGGGTGTGCCCGGGCGCGCCGTAGGCGGCCAGCAGGGCGCTGCGCTCGAGCGGGGTGACGCGGGGGGCGGTGCCGGCGGTGTTCGCGGCCACGGGGGTTCCTTTGCCGGCCAGGGCCGGCGCTTGGGTGTTCGGGTCAGCTGCCGCGCTGGACGATCAGCGCGGCCAGGGTGAGCAGGGCGCCGGCGACGATGAGCACGGCGCGCCAGTGGCGCCGGCGGGCGCGCGTGGAGGCGCCGGCCTGGGCGTTGGTGGTGCGGATGTGGTCGAGCAGCGTGGGCATGGTCAGGCTCCGGTGAATTGGGCGCGCAGCGCATAGAGGACGAAGCCCCAGCCGACGAAGGCACCGGCGTAGATCACCGCCCGCAGGGCGCGCTCGGCGACATCGCGCCGGAAGCGGAGCTGCGGGAAGTCGGGGTTGCGGCGGCGGTCATCCACGGAGGTTCGCCTCCTGCGCCTGCTGCTCGCGGGTCATCGGATAGATCGACGACTCGCTGGCGACGTCGGCGTTGCCGTGGAGGATCTCGGGCATGCCGGTGAGCTGCTGCAGCCGCTCGCGCAGGCGGAAGTCGAGCTCCTGGCGGTGGCGCTCCTTCTCGCCCAGGCGCACCAGCATCCGGGCCTGCGTGCCGCTCTGGCTCTCCTGGGCGACCTCGTTGCTGGCGTGGTGGTCGAACTTGGCGAGAGCGCGCAGCGCGGCGCGCAGCAGCTGCAGGTCTTCGACGGTCAGTTGCTGGATGATCATTGGACACCTCCCTGGCAGGCCAACCCGGTGGCGCCGCACTTGCGGCAGGGGCGATAGCTGGTGCCACGTTCGTGGTGCCAGCCGGCCCATGTCTCCTTGCTGCCTTGGCATTCGGCGCACTTGCCCGTCGCGTGCTCGTAGGCGGCCTTCTCGGCGCGCTCCTCCGCCTGGGTGACGACCACCCTGTCGCCCTTCCCGACCCACTTCGGTCGCCCCTTGCGGGGGCCGCGCGCATAGGTGCCCACAGGCACGCCACCGCGCACGATCAGGTCGGACTTGCCGATGACCTCCCAACCATGCATCTGCCACCCCGCGGGCGCGCCGAGTTTCTTCCGGGCGACCTCCTCGACGAAGTTCAGGTTCCCGCCGCTCATCGGGCACCACCCGGCACGCTGTAAGCGCACACCTGCCGGCGCAGGCGCTCGGTGTAGAGGTCGGCCAGCTTGCCGCCGTGTACGTGGCGCTCCTTCGCGTCGGCAACGATGCGGCGCACGACGTCCTGTTGCGTTTCGGGCATGCCCAGGCGCGCCGACTGCTGGACGGCGTTGCGCACGCGGCCCAAGTCGATCACCACGCCGTTCATGCGTGCACCGCCGGGGCGAGCGGCGCGGCGAGGTCGCGCGGCAGGGTGGAGGGCAGGGCTTCGGCTTCCACGCGCGGGCGGCTGGCCAGCCACGCTTCGACGGTGGCGGCGGTGTCGTCGTCGATGTCGACTGCGGCGCCGCGCAGCCAGAGCACCGGGGGCGCGTGCTTGTGCGTGCGTGCGTCCACGTAGGCCTCGGTCCAGATGCGGCCGCCGCACAGGTACGCGGCCGTGCGGTCGATGAGGCTGGCGCCCGGTTCGGCCTTGCCTTCGGGTACGTACAGCGTGGCGCTCACCTGACCGGCGAGGCGGCCAGCCGTTTCGTAGCGCAGCTGCAGCGTCAGCCCGGCCACGGTGGGCACGTTGAGGGTCTGCCCGGCGCTCACCGCGGGCCTCCGCGCATCTCGGCGCGAGCGGTGCGGGTGTGGCCGACGGCGTCGTTGGCGGCGCCGGCGCGCGCCCAGCCTTCGGCCTGGCGGCTGGCGGCGGCGCGGGCCTTGAGCACCTCGGCCTCGGCCTTGAGGCGGGCAATGGCCGCCCTCACGCCGGAGTGGATGAGTCCGGCGGCAACCAGGCCGCCGATGCAGATGCCGGTGATGTTGCCCAGGACGAAGCCCGGGTCGTACAGCATGGACAGCATGGTCGCCTCCTTCGGGTGGAAGAAGGCGGCCGGCAGGTCACTGGGAGGGGAGGCCCATTCAGCCGGTCAGGGGTGGGACCGGCTGGCGACCTGCCGGTCGCCCGCCCCGGAGGGGATGACCGGGACGGGCGTATATTTAGCCCACGGCTAAACGTTCGTCAATAGCCCGCAGCTAAAGTTTCTCGCAAGGGCCGCCAGCAAGGGGGCAGTAGAGGTCTGGCCGCGCTTCGCCTGGCTGTTGGAGGGCCAGCTCCCCGGCGCGGAACCGCATGCGGTGGGTCGCATGGGAGCAGTAGGCGAAGACCTGCAGCTCCTCGGCTGTCGAGCTGTCTGTGGAGATGTCGACATTGTCGATCTCGAGGCAGGAGGGGTAGGCGGCGACACGCTGCGCAAACGCTTCCCGCGCTCGCTGAATGCGCGCGGCCGGATCCGGGTCGTCTTCAAGCATCCGGAAGAGGGCCGGGTAGTCCTCCGGAGCATATGGAACCTGGACATCCTGCGGGATGGATGCAGGGCCGGTGTGCTGTGCGGGCTGGTGCGCGTCGCAAGCGCACAGCGCGAGTAGAACGAGGGCAAAGGCCTTACGCATGGTCAGTATCCCCAAATTGGGCCAACTGCAGGCTGGTATCGGTGATGAGGCCCGCATCTTCGAACGGCACGTGGTCGCGAATGCACTCGCGGGCGGTCTCCATCTTTCGAAGGGTGGCGGCCAAGCGCTCGTCGGACAGGCAATCCAGTCCCGGCGTGTCGAAGGCCTCCTGCTCGAGCAGCCAGTGCAGCTGGTAGCTGCGCACCAGGAATCGGATGCGGCGCAGGCAGCTGTCGCGCGTGATGCTGTCGAAGAGGGTGGGCTTAGGCGGCTCGATGAGGCGCAGCTTCACCCGGGCCGGGCGCACGCCCTTGACCGTGTCAGCCAGTACCCGTGCGAGGTCGTCGATTTCCGTCCTGCGGCTCTGCGGCATTCCATCCCCCCTTGAGGCGTTCCAGTCGTGGCTTGAACTCCAGCAGGTTGTCCGCGGTGACGGCCTTTTCGTTCCTTTCGGCGAGGAAGTCGTAGGCAATCGCGAGCGGGTAGCCGTTCTCCTCCTGGTCGATTTCCAGGCCCATGTTCAGGAAAGAGAGGCGTATCAGCCGGAGTGCGGCCGCGATCGTCTCAGGGTCGATTCGCAGGGGACGAGACACGTATTCCGGGCGCACCTCAGCAATGCCGCGAGCAGCAGCTTGGAGCTGATCCATCCAGCCGTGAGCAAGGTGGCGCTCCGCCTCGATCTTTCGCGCGACCTCGTCGCCCATTTTCTTGCCGGCCACCAGCTGTGACAGGTAGCTGGCGCTCATGCCCAGCGCAGAGGCGATGTCCTTCTGCAGCCACCGGGGATTCCGCTTCCGGATCTCATCGACGAGGAGCCGGAGGTTTTCGTGGCGGATGGCGGTGACGTCCATGCGCAGAGCGTAGCCCCCAGCTAAATTCAATGGTTTAGCTGCCAGCTTGACATCGCGGTTTAGCCCGTGGCTAAATCGTCCGCCAATGGACCTCATGACCTTCATCTCGGATCCCGAGCGCAAGGCGACTCTCGCCGCGCGCACCGGGGCGTCACCGGCTTACCTCTGGCAGATCGCCACCGGCTGGACCCCGAAGGGTGGAAAGCCCAAGCGCGCCAGCATCGATCTCGCCTTGGCGATCGAGCGGGAGAGCAACGAGATCGGTCCCGAGGGCGTGCCGTGGCGCTCGCTCCTGCCCGAGGTTTGGGTGGCGATGGAGCAGTTGGGTGCAGTGCCCGGCGCCGCCAATGACGACGCCGCCCCATCCGAGGGCGAGAGCCCGGTCGAGGGGTCGAACTGACGTGACGGCCACAGGGGGCAGCTTGAAGAACACCGCCAGCGGCCTGCCCGCGCCCGTGGTCGTGGACCAGGCGCGCAGGCAGGTGATGGCGGGAGTCGGCACGTCGGTGTGCATGCCCTTTTTTTTGCCACAGGGGGGTTGTCCGACGCCGTCCGACGTCGTCGGGGCAGCTCGGACAGGTGCGTATGACTGAGCAAATTCCGATGTTCGTCGAGGATCTCAACGACGCGATCCGCGACACGATCAAAGCCCTTGGGGGCTACAAGAAGGTCGGCGCCGACATGCGTCCCGACCTGGGTGTCGAAGCGGCCGGGCGCTGGCTGTCCGACTGCTGCAATCCGGACCGGCGCGACAAGCTGTCGCCGGAGTGGGTGGCGTGGCTGCGGCGGCGCGGGCGCCAGCAGGGCGTGCACATCCTGGCCACCTTCGAAGCGAGGGATGCCGGGTACGCGCCGCCGAAGCCCATCGAGCCCGAGGACGAGCGCGCGGCGATGCTGCGCGAGTTCAACCGCAGGGCGGCAGAGATGATCGACCTGTCGAAGCGGCTGGAAGCGGCCGGAGTGCTGCCCGGGGCTGCCAACGATGCCTGACGCCATGGACGCCGTGCAGGCCGACGTGGACGCGCGCATCGCTGATGCGCTGAAGCGCCACCAGGCCACCGCCACCGTCCGCCGCCCGGGCCTGCCCGTGTGCGAGCAGCTGGACTGCGGCGAACCGATCGAGGAAGCACGCCAGCGCCTGGGCGCCCGGATGTGCACCGACTGCCAGCGCGAGGAGGACATCCGCGCGCACCAATACGCACCTGGGAGGGGAAGGTGACCCATGGGACTTCCGCGAGGCCGCCGCTGGGTGGACTTGCCGCGCAAGGCGGCGCCGACGGCGCTGCAGTGGATGCAGGTGTGCGCCGAGTTGGCGCGCGCGGACCTGCCGCCGTCGAACGACCCGGATCCGATCGCGACGCGCGACCAGCGGCATCGCGAGGTGGAAGCGGCCAGGCGAAGGCAGGGCGAGCTGAAGCTCAGCAGCGCCTGAGCGACCGCTCGTTCAAGCGGCTGGTCGAGGACTTCGAGGCCATGACGCCGGAAGTCCGCAAGGCAGAGCTGGCCTGGCGCAAGCGCATGATCCCCAAGCTGCAGCGCGAGTACGCCGCCGGCCAGCAGGCCGACAAGCGCGTGCGCCGCAAGGCGGCCGCGAAATGAGGGCCTTTCGATCCCCGCGCCCCTTGGTGAGAGGATGCGCGCGCGCGATCGCAGCGGCTGACGGCGGGCGGCGCGCCGCGTCATCGGTCGGGCAGGGGGCCGGTCATGGGTCCTCCCTGGCGACCCCCCACGCGGGTAATTCGGACCGCGTTCGCTGGGTAGTCAGCGGGCGCGCGGGTTACTGAAATGGCCGCCTCGAACTACGACGACGTCGTTCGGCAGCTCACTGCGGCCGGTCTGATCCTCCCCCGCGGGGGGCTGGAGATCGGATCGGCGCGTACGGTCCGCTGCCAGGTCCAGGACGGCGGCCGGGAGAAGCGCGGCTGGTACAGCCTGCACGAGCTCCCGTCGACCGCGAACCCAGGCGACTTCATCATCGTCGGCAGCTACGGCATCTGGCGCGGCAACGAGCCGAACAGCCAGAAGATCGAGCTGTCGAAGAAGGACCCGCTGACGGCCGACCAGGCCGCGGCGCTGCGCAAGAAACTCGCGGACGACCGCAAGCGGGTGGAGCGCGAGCGCGCACAGGAAGCCGCGCGCGCCGCCGGCGTGACAGCGAAGGCCTGGGCCGCGCTTAGCCCGGAGGGCGAATCGCCCTACCTCAAGGCCAAGGGCGTGGGCGCCCACGGCCTGAAGTTCACGAAGCACGGCACCGCCGTGCTGCCTCTGGTCGACACCACCGGCAAGGTCCACGGCCTGCAGTTTCTGCGCACCGCGGCCCAGGCGAAGGAAGGCCGCCGACCGGCGAAGGAGTTCTGGCCGGTCGGCGTGGCCAAGAAGGGCCACTTCCACCTAATCGGACACCAGCCGCACTGGATCGTGCTGGTGGCCGAAGGCTACGCCACCGCGGCGTCGCTGTACGAGGCGACGGGCTACCCGGTGGCCGTGGCGTTCGACGCTGGCAACTTGCTCGCGGTGGCCGAGGCGCTGCGCAAGCGCTACAAGAAGGCGCGCATCCTGGTGTGCGCCGACGATGACTGCTTCACCGACGGCAACCCCGGCATCACGGCGGCCAGCGCCGCCGCGCTCGCTGTCAACGGCGCGTGGCTCGCGCCGGCGTTCGCCGACGAGGACGCGCGCCAGGCCAAGCACGCGGCCAGCGGCCACAAGCTCACCGACTTCAACGACCTCCACGCCCTGGAGGGCATCGCCGCCGTCGGCGCGCAGGTGCGTGCTCGCCTCTCGGAACTGCGCTGGGACCCCCCGCAATTGCGCGCGGTTTCTTCCTCCACAACCGGGGAGGGGGGCGGCAAGCTGCGCGTCATCCAGCACCTCGACGACCTGCTCGAGCGCTACGCGCTGGTGTACGCCGCCGGCGGCGCAGTCTTCGACAAGGCCGAGCATTGCCTGCTGCCGCTCACCGACATGCGCAACCTCTGCATCCGTGCGGACCTGCACAAGGCGTGGATGGAGCACCCCGACCGCAACGTCGTGCGCCAGGACGAAGTGGGCTTCGACCCGGCCGAGACCGACCCCAAGATCACCTGCAACCTGTGGGGCGGCTGGCCCACCACGCCGCGCAAGGGCAAGTGCGATCGCCTGCTCGAGCTGCTGCACTACATGTGCAGCGGCGAGGCCAACAGCCGCGACCTGTACGACTGGGTGCTCAAGTGGGTCGCGTACCCGATCCAGCACCCGGGCGCAAAGCTGAAGTCCACCATCGTCGTGCACGGTCCGCAGGGCACCGGCAAGAACCTGTTCTTCGAAACGGTGATGGCCATCTATGGCAAGTACGGCCGCATCCTCGATCAGGACGCCCTGACCGACAAACACAACGACTGGGCCAGCCGCAAGCTGTTCCTGATCGCCGACGAGGTGGTCGCCCAGGCGCACCGTTTCGAGGTCAAGAACAAGCTGAAGACGCTGATCACCGGCACGTGGATCCGCATCAACCCCAAGCACATCGCCGCATACGACGAGGCCAACCACGTCAACCTGGTGTTCCTGTCGAACGAATCGATGCCGGTGGTGCTCGAGGAAGACGACCGGCGGCACTGCATCATCTGGACGCCGCCGAAGAAGCCGAAGGAGTTCTACGCAGAGCTCCTCCGCGAGATCGAGAGCGGCGGCGTCGAGGCCCTGCACGATTACCTGCTGCACCTGGACCTCGGCGATTTCAACCCCGGCACGCTGCCGCCAGACACCGAAGCCAAGCGCGAGCTGATCGACTTGGCGCAGGACAGCCCGGTGGAGTTCGTCGATGCGGTCTTCCGGGTGGACTTCCCTCAGCTCATCGCCGACGGCGCGGTGCTGGCCGGGCTGACGCAGGACTGGTTCGAGGTCTACCGCCACTGGTGCGGCCAGGTGGGGGTCAAGCCCGCGTCGCTGAAGCGGTTCGTCAACGCGATCGAGAAGAAGCGGGGCATGCGCGCAGAACGCAAGCGCTACCTCGTCGAGGCGGAGTTCGAGATGCCAGAGAAGGTGGGGCCGCACAGCGTGCTCACCTTCGGGGGCCAGCCCCCCGAAGGTGCCGACGAAGCCGTCTGGCTCGGCCGCCAGGTGTCCGCGCTCAAGCTGCGCCTGGGCGCGCTGAAGGGGTCGCGATGACCGGCCACGCGCCTGTGCGGCCACCGTCCCCGCACAGTGCCGGCACCTGTGCGGGCAGAAATGGCGCTACGACGCGCCTGTGCGGCCTGTGCGGGCAGATTGCGCGCCCGCGTACGCGAGGGGCACTCCGCCAGTGCGCCCACCCGCGCCCGCACATGCGCGCACACGGGACGTACGCCGCACAGGCCGCACAGGCCGCACAGGCCTGCACGATCAGGCACTTGCGCGCTGCGCTCCCCGCACACGTGCCCGCACCGCCCGCGCGGATGCCGCACAGGCCCGGTCGCGGGCGCGCGCGCGACCTTCTCGCTTCGACCCTCGAAAAGAAAATGGAAGGAGCCCGCCTCGATGGCTGAGCCACGGCAGCTGCCCGACACCCTGGGGTTCCGCGAGTTCGCGACGCTCATGGGCTTCCGGCCCAGCTACGTCACCGAGCTCAAGGGCAAGGGCCACCTGGTGCTGACCGACGATGGCCGGCGAGTGCGCGTCGCCGAGAGCCGCCGGCTGTTGGCCGACCTGGCCGACCCTACGAAGGCCGGCGTCGCGGCCCGCCACGCGGCTACGCGCGGCGCGGCGAGCCCATCCCCCTCCATCACCCAGGATGCGGGGCAGGGCGCCGCCGGCGGAGACGAGGAGGGCGGGGACCGCTCGCCCGTTCCCTACACCGATCCGCTGGCCATCCGCCGTGCCCGCGCCCAGGCGGAGCGCGAGGAAGCGCTGGCGCGCAAGGCCCTGCGCGAAGAGCAGCAGGAGCTGGGCGAGCTGTTGCAGCGCGAGGACGTGCTGGCGGTGATCGCCGACGCCATCACCACGCTGCGCACCGGCCTGGAGAACCTGCCGAACACCCTGTCGGCCTCGCTCGCCGCGGAGCAGGCCGAAGAGCGCTGCCGCGTGATCCTGGCAAACGGCATCGAGCACGCGCTCGAGGAGTTGAGCCGGAAGTGCCGACAGATTGGAACCCTTGAGACGACCGGAGGAAGCAGATGAGCCACAGGTACAAGCTCCATGACCAAATTCCAAACGACGTTCTGGCAACTCGCCTGGACGAACTCTCCAACGCCATCACAGACGGAAAGGAGGCGCGGGATCGTGAGTTCACCATGCGGATCCCGGCGGAGCCTGACAGGGACGCTGACCTGGTTCTTGCAGCGGCGGCCCGGCGGATCCGCGAGTACGCGAAGTTCTCGCCTCAGTTCGCAGCTGTCGTGGCTGCTCGCACGGTCGAGCAAGAGAACCGTGCTTGCCTCGAGCTCGCGCGTGCCCTCAACGCTGATCTCGATCGTGTGCTGCATGTGGATATGGAAGAGAAGCCGCTCTAGGCGCCCATGACCTACGCCGCCGCCCGCCCCCTGGTCTACCAGACCGTCGCGAAGTCGATCGCGCCGCGCAAACCCATGCGCGTCAGCGAGTGGGCGGAGGCGAAGCGGATCCTGTCGACCAAAGGCAGCCAGAACGCGGCGAAGTGGCGCAACGAGACCAACCCGCTGCAGGTCGAGATCATGGATTGCTTCAGTGCGCGCAGCCCGGTGCGCGACGTGGTGGCGCGCCTGCCCATCCAGTTCGGCAAGTCGGAGATCGAGACCAACATCCTCGGCTACACCATGTGCGAAAACCCGATGCCGATCATCGTGGCGCTGCCGGCCGAGGTCTCCATGAACAAGTGGATCGACCAGAAGCTCAACCCGCTGATCGAAGAGACGCCGGCCATCCATGCGGTGCTCACCAGCATGTCCAGCCGCGAGGCGTCCAACCGCCGCACGTTCAAGGATTTCCACGGCGGCCAGCTGTACGTCGAGCACGCCGGCAACCCGGTGCGGCTCAAGTCGACGTCCGCCGGCATGGTGCTGGCCGATGAGTTCAGCAGCTTCGCCTCGCTGCTCAAGTCCGGAGACGACCCGGCCGAAATGCTCGACGGCCGCACCTCCGCCTTCCCGTCGAAGTACAAGCGGCTCAAGGTGGGCACGCCCGAGATCGCCGGCCGCTGCCGCATCACCGAGCTCTACGACAAGTCCGACCAGCGCCGCTACCACGTGCCGTGCCCGGACTGCGGCCACGAGCAGCCGCTGGAATGGAGCGGGCTGCAGTGGACGCCCGACGGCATGCACGCCTGGTACGTCTGCCGCGAGTGCGGCGTGGTGATCGAGGAGCACCAGAAGACCGCCATGATCGCGCGCGGCCGCTGGGTCGCCGAGAACCCCGGCGCGCGGATCCGCGGCTACCACGCCAACGCCCTCTACTACCCGATCGGCCTGGGCCCGCGCTGGGTGGAGCTGGTGGCCATGTGGCGCGATGCCCAGGGCGACCCGGCCAAGCTGAAGACCTTCATCAACGACCGCCTCGCCGAGCCGTGGGAAGACCCGTCCATGCGCGCGGTGAAGTTCAACATCATTGCCGACCGCGCCGAGCCGCTGCCGCTGCGCCCGGTGCCCAACTGGGTGCTGGCCGTCACCGCCGGCATCGACACGCAGGACAACCGCCTGCCGGTGCAGATCGTCGGCTGGGGCCGCGGCATGACCTGCTGGCCCATCGACTACGTGGAGCTCCCGGGCGACCCCAACGAGGACGAGGTGTGGACCGCGCTCACCGCGCTGCTCAACGCGCCGATCGAGCGCGCCGACGGCGCCGTGCTGCGCGTCGACGCCGCCCTGCAGGACATGCTGGGCCACCGCACCGAGGCGGTGAAAGCCTACGTGCGACAGAAGCGCGTCCGCCGCCTGGTGGCCGGCTTCGGCGCCACCGCAAACAACGCCCCGTCCCTGGGCAAGGCCAGGCTGCACGACATCAACTACCGCGGCATGGTCGACAAGCGCGGTGTCCACGCATACCCGGTGGGCACCGTGGCCATCAAGCACCACCTGTTCGCCATGCTGAGCACCGATGCCGACAAGCCTGCCGAGGAGCGCAAGGTGCGCTTCAGCGACGAACTCAGCCGCGACTACTTCGGCGGCCTGGTGTCGGAAACCTACGACCCCCGCAAGAACCGCTTCGAGAAGATCCGCGGCACCCCGCGCAACGAGCCGCTCGACACCTGGGTGTACGCCTACGCCGCCGCCCTGCACCCGGAGCTGCGCCTCCACCGCTGGACCCGCGCCAACTGGGACGTCCGCGAGGCGCAGGTGCTGGCCAGCATCCAGCGGCCTGCCGCCAATGATGATTCCCGTGAAACACCGGCGCCGGCGGCGCGGGCAGCCGCGCGCCCTCAGGATTCCCGTGGAACACGTCCGCGCCCGCGCGGCTTTGATGCGAAGGATGGGTGGTCGCTATGAGGCGCAAGCCACGCGAGACGGAGCGACAGCTGCGCGCGCGGATCCTCGAGGGCATGGTCCGGGACATTGGAATCAGCGAGCGGATGGCCCAGCCGTTCGTGGACTCGGTGATGAGCTGCTTTGCAGGGGAGCGCGTGTACTTTCCGGCGACCGATAGAAAATATCCGTTGCTCCACATCCGCGCCGCGCTCGAGCGTGGGGTGCCGGCAAAGCGCGTTCTCACGGAGTTCGAGCTGAGCCGTCGAACCTTGCATCGCCTGTTCCCGGGCGGGCTGCCGAAGTGCGAAAAGGCGGCAAACGACGACTAATTGCCACGTTTGGCAAAAGTTGGCGCAACGTCACGAAGCGGCCTTTCAATTTCAGCAGCTTAGAGGCGACGCTGTGCCAGCGTTCGCGTATTTTTGGCACGGCCGGAACGTCACGCTGTTGTCATGGCAACAGCGCAGGAAATGGTCGAGTTCTACACGCAAGCCGAGCAGCGCGTGCTGCAGGGTCAGCGCGTGCGGCATGGCGATCGTGACCTGACCCTCGCCGACCTGGAGCAGATCCGCGCCGGCCGCCGTGAATGGCAGGCGCGCGTGGACGCCGAAGGGCGCCGCGGCCGCGCAGGCTGGGCCAACGCCGATTTCGGCGGGGTGACCTGATGGGCACCGCAGTCGTCGCCCGTGAGCGCCTAGGTTCGGTGCTGGCCGCCGACAAGCAGGTGAGGGTGGTCGAAGCCCGCGCCGCCGACGTCATCGCGGCGAAGGACGTGCGCATTCGCCAGCTGGACGAGCAGGTGCGGATCACCGCCCGCGCCCACGAAGTCACCCGCCCATCGCGCCACCGCAAGCTGGCGCGCGACTGGGGCAGCGGCAACGCCATCGTCGGCATGGACGCGCGCCAGCTGCGCGACCAGGCGCGCCACCTCGAGCGCGACCTCGACCTCGCCGACAACGCGCTCAACGTGCTGGTGCAGAACACCGTGGGCAGCGGCATCGACGTGCTGGCCGCGCCGCGCCTGCCGGGCCAGCCGATCAACCGCGCGCTCGCCGAGCAGATCGACGACCTGTGGGACAGCTGGTGGGACGCGCCCGAGGTCACCCGCCTGCACGACTACGGCGCCTGCCAGCAGCTGCTGGCCCGCACCTGGTTCCGCGATGGCGAGGCCTACTACCAGGACCTGCTGGGCCCGGTGGCCTTCCTCGAGCATGGCACCGACGTGCCCTACAGCATCGAGATGATCGAGCCGGACATGATCCCGCTCGACCTCACCGACCCCTCGCGCAACATCCTGCAGGGCGTGGAGCGCAACGCCTGGGGCCGGCCCATCGCCTTCCACGTCTACAAGCATCACCCGGGCGAAGGCCTGGGCTGGAATGCCGAGACCAAGCGCGTCGGCGCCGACGTACTGCACGGCATCCGCAACCTCAAGCGCCTGCACCAGGTGCGCGGCCTGTCGGTGTTCGCATCGTCCATGTCCCGCTTCGAGGACGTGAAGGACTACGAAGAGTCCGAGCGCATCGCGGCCAAGGTGGCCGCGTCGATGTGCGCCTTCATCAAGAAGGGCAACCCCGACCGCTACGGCGAGAACGGCGGCGGCCTGGTGGGCGAGATGACCATCGCCGAGCCAGGCGACCGCAGCCTGCGCATGGCGCCCGGCATCGTCTTCGACGACCTGTTGGCCGGCGAGGACATCGGCACCATCGCCAGCAACCGCCCCAACCCCAACGCCGCCACCTGGCGCAAGGAGCAGCTGCGCGCCGCTGCCGGCGGTATCGGCGTGAGCTACAGCAGCCTGTCGCTGGACTACAACGGCACCTATTCCGCGCAGCGCCAGGAGCTGGTGGAAAAGTGGGGCGGTTACCTGATCCTGGCCGAGCGTTTCATTGCCATGGCGGTGCGCAAGCAGCGCATGCGCTTCATCGAGGCCGCTCTGCTGGCCGGCAAGATCCGCGCGCCGCGCGGCTGGCAGCTCAAGCACGTGGCGGCCAGTACCTACGTGCGCCCGGTCATGCCCTGGATCGACCCGCTGAAGGAAGCCTACGCCCGCGGCGAGGCCGAGGACCGCGGCTGGACGTCGCCCCAGCAGAACACCCTGCAGTACGGCAACAACCCCGAAGAGGTTGCGCGGCAGATCGACGACTGGCGCGAGCGCGGCGAGGGGCCGCAGCCGCCGGCCAACAAGCTCAGGGCATCCACCCGCGCGGACGTACGTAACGCCACCGTAACCGCAATGCTGAGGGACTGACATGCGCAAGACCATCCTCGCGCTCGCACTGGGCACCATCCTGGCTGACGCCGGCGACGGCACCTCCCGCGGCTACTTCAAGGTGGTCGCGGCTGCCGACGATACCGCCGAGGTCTACGTCTACGGCGCCATCGGCCCGTCGATCTTCCTGGACTCGGTCTCCGCGCGCCAGCTGGCGAAAGACATCGCCGCCATCACCGCCAAGACCATCCACGTCCGCATCAACTCCGAGGGCGGCGTGGTCCCGGACGGCATCGCCATCTACAACGCGCTCAAGTCGCACTCCGCGCGCAAGGTGGGCTTCGTCGATGGCCAGGCCGCCTCCATCGCCTCGCTGGTGCTGATGGCCTGCGACGACGCCGTGGTGTACCCGACTTCGCTGGTCATGGTGCACGCGCCGGCCACGATCGCCAAGGGCAATGCGGCCGACTTCCGCGAGTTCGCCGAGACGCTGGAGACCCACGCCCGTGCCATGGCCGAAGCCTACGTGGCCAAGACCGGCAAGGAGGCCGAGGTCAAGAAGCTGCTCAGCGATGGCCGCGACCACTGGTACACCGGCGCCGAGGCCGTGGACTTCGGCTTCGCCGACCGCGTCGAGGACACCGCGCCGGTGGCCGTGGCCGCGGAGGCCGCCAGTGTCGTGGCCATGACCAGTTACCTGGCTGCTGTCGAGCGTGCGCCGGCGCCGGTCACCGCGTGCCTGCGCACGCACATCACCGCAACGCTCACCCCCCACGTCTTCGCCTCGTTGCCCGAGGTGTCACAGCAGGCCGTCATCGGCCAACTCGAGGATCCCACCATGAAACAGCGTTACAACGATCTGCTCATCCTCGCGACGGCCGGCAACACCCCGGCGGCCGGCGTGCAGGCCACGGCAGGCGCCCCGGCGGCGCCGGCCGCGCCCGCCGCCCCCGCCGCTCCGGTGGTCGCTGCCTCGCAGGCGGCGCCGGCAGATGCGTTCGCGCAGATCCGCGCGCGCAACACCGACATCCGCGCCCTCGCCGAACCGCACATGGCCAATGCCCAGGTGCGCGCCTACGTCGACACGGTGATCGCCGAGGCAAACCCGGCCATCACCGCCGACGTGGTCGGCCGCCAGATACTGGCGATGCTGGCAACCGGCGCCGCGCCGATCGCGGGTACGGCGACGGTCACCGCCGGTGCGGACCAGCGCGACCAGACCCGCGCCGCGATGCTCAACGCGATCGAGGCCCGCGCCGGCACCGCCCAGGCCGATGGCCAGAATCCGTTCCGTGGCCATTCTCTGAGTGAGCTGGCGCGCGAGTGCGTGGTGGCCACGGGCGCCAGCGTCAACGGGCGCGACCGCCTCGAGATCGTCGGCCTGGCCTTCACCCACTCGACGTCGGACTTCCCGGGCCTGCTCGGTGCCGCCGCGCGCAAGGCCGTCCTGCGCGGGTACGAGGAAGCGGAGGAGCAGATCGACCAGTTCACCCGCGCGGTGAGCGTGCCGGACTTCAAGCCGACCAACCTGGTGGGCCTGGGCGCCTTCTCCGACCTGCTGGTCGTGCCGGAGGGCGCCGAGTTCAGGTACGGCACCTTCAGCGAGCAGTCGCAGGCGATGCAGATCGTCACCTACGGCCGCCTGTTCTCGATCACCCGCCAGGCGATCATCAACGACGACCTGGGCATCTTCAACGAGGTGCCGCGCAAGCTGGGCCAGGCCGCCCGCCGCACCATCGCCAAGGCGGTGTTCAACCTGATCAACAGCAACCCCACGCTGGCCGACGGCAAGGCCCTGTTCCACGCAGACCACGGCAACCTGCTGACCGGCGCCGCCATCAGCACCACCAGCGTCGACGCCATGCGCGTGGCGATGGGCCAGCAGAAAGACCCGGACGGCAACCGCATCCGCGTGCCGATGAAGTCCCTGCTCACCCCGCTGGCGCTGGGTGGCCTGGCCCGTACCGTGCGCGAGAGCCAGTACGAGGTGTCGGGTGGCAAGAACCTGACCACGCCGAACATCGTGCGCAACACGTTCGACGTGATCGACGACGGCCGCCTGGACGACGCCAGCGCCACCGCCTGGTACGGCATCGCCAACCCGGCGTTCGTCGACGGCATCGTCATCGGCTACCTCAACGGCAACCAGACGCCGTACCTGGAGCAGCAAGAGGGCTTCACGGTCGACGGCGTTGCCTGGAAGGTTCGCCTCGACGCCGCGCCGGCCATCGCCGACTACCGCGGCATCTACAAGAACCCCGGCGCGTGACGGGAAGGGGGTGAGGGCGGCCTCCCGCGCGCCCTCACTCCGATCTCGCAGCACAAGCCTCCACCCCCTCGTCCCACCGGAGAAAGACTATGAAGAACGCATACCAGGACGGCCGCGTGCTGGAAGTCCTGCTCACCGCCGATGTCGCCAGCGGCGGCGTGGTGGCCCAAGGCCGGCTGCTCGGCGTGGCCGTCACCAACGGCAAGGCTGGCGACACCATCGCCGTGTACGTGGAAGGCGTGTTCCGCCTGCCCAAGCTGGGCACCGCGGCGATCGCCGCGGGCGACACGCTCACCTGGGACCTCAACCCTGGCCGCGTGATCGTCGCGTCCGCTGCCACCGGCGATGTCGAGAACTTCGGCTACGCCGTCGAGGCTGCTGGCAACGGCGCCACCGAGGTGCTGGTGCGCCTGTGCCCCGGCATGGGCGTGCCGAAGGCCGCGTAAACCACGGGACCGTCGCCGCCAAGCCGGTTTCGGCGGCGACGGGTTTTTCTTCAGTAGTCGGGCAGGGGCGATGAGCGAACCAGCGATGCACGTCGAAGACGCCATGGATTCGAAGCTGGCGAAGACCTTCGTCAGGATCTGCGTCTGGCTGGCGCCTTTCGTCATCGGGGCGTTCGGCTACTTCATCAGCGCCCAGCTCGGCGACATCAAGAAGCTGCAGCACGAGCAGAAGTCGCTGCAGCAGGACCAGGCCACAAAGCACGAGCAGGTGGCCAGCGACGTCAAGGTGCTCAAGGCCACGCTGGACAACGGCGTGATCTGGCGCATCACCGAGCTTGAGCGTCGCCTCAATACCGTGGAACAGGCCACGAGAACCCCATGACCGACCACTTCCCCAGCTTCATCGACCGCCTGCTCGCCCACGAGGGTGGCTACTCCGCCGACCGCACCGACCCGGGCAACTGGACGGGCGGTGCCGTTGGCGTCGGCCAGCTCAAGGGCACCAAGTTCGGCATCGCGGCGAACACGTACCCCACGCTCGACATCCGCAACCTCACCCGCGACCAGGCGATCGCGATCTACCGTCGCGACTTCTGGCTGCGCGCCAAGTGCGACCAGCTCCCGCGCGCCGTCGCTTTCCAACTGCTGGACGGCGCGGTGAACAGCGGCATCGGCCAGGCCGCCCGCTGGCTGCAGCGCGCCGCGAGCGTGGCCGACGACGGCCTGATCGGCCCGATGACGCTGGCCGCCGTGAAGCGGATGGACCCCAACGACCTGGTGCTGCGCTTCAACGCCCAGCGCCTGGACTTCATGACCCGGCTGAAGAACTGGCCCAACCACGGCGCGGGCTGGGTGCGCCGCATCGCCGCCAACCTCAACCACGCCGCCACCGACAACTGAGGCCTACCCATGAACTGGATTCTCACGCTGTTCCTCATTGCCATCGTCGTGCTGGCGTGGATCTTCTACGACAAGTTCACCCGGCGCGGCGCGGTGCCGCTGGACATCGCCCTGGAGAGCTACACGGCATGGCTGGCGCTGCTGGGCGTGGTGCTGGGTGACTACCTGGTGGCGCTGTTCCAGTGGGGCGCGCAGCACGTGGACCTCTTGCAGGCGCAGTTCGGGACCCTGCTGGCCGAGCCCTCGCTCGGCGCCTTCGTCCAGGTGCTCTCCGGCATGTTCCTGCTGCTGCGGCTGAAAGGGCAGGGCCTGCCGGGCTTCAAGCTACCGTCCTACCCGGACCCGACCGACCAGGCGGGCGCCTGACGCCATGACGGGCCTGCTGGCCAAGCTGACCGTGACGCCACTGCTGTGGGCCTGTGGCCTGCTGCTGGTGGCCGTGGCCGCGCTTGGCGCGCGGGTGCAGGTGTTGGGCGCGGGCGTGGCCTCGGCCGAGTCTGCCACGGCGGCCGCCACGGCCCGCGCAGACCAGCACGTCGCCGAGCGCGACGCCTGGAAGCACGCCGCGCGCACCCTGCAGGGCGCCGCGGCGAAGTGGCAAACCGCCTTCGGCACCATGCAGCAGCTGCTCACCCAGGCGCAGGGTGAAGCCCGCCGCCTGGACCAGGCCGGCCGGGACGCCATCGCCGCGGCCCGCGAAAGAGAAGCCGAAGCCAACCGTGCGCTGGCCAGCTGGACGCAGCGCTACGCCGACCAAGTGCGCGCCGACGACTGCGCCGCGGCGCTCAACGCCGTGCAGCAGGCGTGCCCTGCATTCGGAGGCTACTGACCATGCGCCCGCTTATCGCCATCGCCCTCGCCGTTGCGCTTGCCGGCTGCTGCCGCGATCGCCACGACCTCAAGCCCGACGTGCCGGACGCCGGCACTGTCGTTGCGCCCGAGGTCATGGTGGTGGAGAAGCACGTGTACGTGCCCATCCCCGCCGAGATCACTCGGCCCGAGCCGATCGCCGAAGGCCCTATCGCCCAATGCTTCGAAGTCGCCGCCCAGCGCCGCGCCGCCCTCGAGCGCGCGAACGCCAAGATCGCCCAGTGCGCCGCGGTGCAGGGCACCGAGGTGGAGCCGTGAACGGCGCCCGGTTTGAGGTGTTCCAGGACCGCGCTGGTGCCTGGCGCTGGCGCCTGGTGGCCGCCAACAGCCGCATCGTGGCCGTCGGGGAGGCGCACACCCGCGAAGCGGACGCGCTGCGCGCCGCGCGGACCGTCGTGCGCGTTGCGCCGGGCGCGCAGCTCGTTGCCCCCTCGCTCGCAGTCAAGGCGGCCCGCCGATGAGCCAACGCGCCTTCCTCAATGCCTTCGACGCGCTGGCCCATCAGGCCTTCGCCGCCGCCGGCCTGGCCGACACCGGCCGGTACACGCCACCCGATGGGGGTCCCTCCATCCCCGTACGCGTGCTGGTCGACCGCAGCACGCAGCAGCTGGGCCAGTTCGGCACTGTCAACGCGCCTGCCGTGACCGTCGGCTACCTCACGGCCGATGTGGACCCGGCGGCCGGCGGCGTCCTGCTGGTCGACGGCGACACTTACCGCAACGTGCGCGAAATCGACAACGACGGCGCCCTCAGCCGCTGGGAGGTGCGCCGTGGCTGAGCCGGGCACCTGGCTGGCGCTGGAGCTGCTGCGAGACAGGCTGCAGCAGATCCGGATCGAGGACGGCTACCACACCGACCTTGGTCTGGGCGCCATGCACCTGGAGCGCAACCAGGCGCTGGAGGCAGATGCGCCGTTCACCCTGCTGGTGGCCACGGCCATCGACCCGCTGCCCGATGCCAGCGGCCGAACCATCGAGGTCAGCGCCATCGCCTGGACCATCGAGTACGTGCTGCCGCTCGACGGCGCCGGTGGCGTTGGGCCGGACCGCCTGGCCCATCGCGGCCGCGCCGATGTGGTTCGCGCACTGGGCGGCGACCTGCGCGGCGAGGCCGTCCGCCTCAGCAACCTGCGCATCGACGGATGCGAGATCACCGGCGACACCGATGCGCGCGGCGCCGCGGTCGTCATCACCCAGGTCACCGGCCGCATCGATGTGACCGAAACCAAGCAACGCGCCACCCTCTGAACCGGAGACATCACCCATGGCCACCCCTGCAGTACGTCAATTTGCCGGAGACATCCGGTTCTGGGAAATCGGCGCCGGCGGCGCCCGCAAGCCCGTCATCCCCGAGCCCACCGACCCCACCGGCAACCAGCCCATCGAAACCAACTCGCTGGTGTTCGGCTACGAAGCCGGTGACGAGGTCAACGTGGTCAGCAAGCGCCGCGGCGCGCGCTACAACCAGCCGATCCACAGCGAGACCCAGCCGGGCACCACCAACGTCACCACCACGCTGCTCGAGGTGCCGCCGCTGATCCTGGCGCGCATGCTGTTCGGCGAGGGCACCAGCGGCGTGGTGAGCGCCGGCGCGGTATCGGCGGTCGCCCACACCGTGGCCGTGGCCGGCGTGCCATACCAGCTGCCGCACCGCATGTTGCTGGCGTCCCCGGCGCCCGTGGTCTCGAAGGACGGCGACCCGTTGACCGCCGGCACCGACTACGTGATCGACCTCCGCCGTGGCCAGCTGATCGCCAAGTCGAACGAGATCACCGACGGCACCGAGCTGGCGATCAGCTACAGCTACGGGGCCCACGTCTCGACCAAGATCGAGGGCGGCGCCACTCCCACCAAGTCGTTCTACATCGACGGCGACATGGAAGACCGCATCAGCGGCGAGAACGGCGAGCTGCGCATCCCCCAGGCCAACCTGACCACCGATGGCGATGTGGACTGGCTGTCGGCAGAGCCCATCCAGGTGACGCTCACCGGCCCGGTGATCGTCGCAGCGGGCGAGACGGCGCCGTACACGTTCGAGACCTACCGGGCCTCGGCGTAACCGGTGCGGCCGGCGCTCGCCATGCTGGCCCGTGAGGCGGCGGCTGCCCGAGTGCAGCCGCCGCTTTACGGCGTGGGCGGGGAGGGCTGATGGCTCGCGAGCGCAACAGCGCGGTCAAGTTCTATACCAGCGGCAAGCTGGCCAAGGACCTGCACGGCATCACCGACGGCCTCGATGGCGTGCTGAAGGCCTGGGACACGGCCACGTTGCGGGCCGTCTCCGGCCTGCGTCGCCGTGCGGTGCCGGCCGCAGTGCGTGCCATGCGGCAGAACTACAACGTCAATGCGTCCACCGTGCGCTCGCGCGTGCGGCTGGATGGCGGTGCCCGGCGGCCGAAACGCGCCGACCGCAGCGAGTTCATCAGCCTATGGGCCAGCACCCGGCGCTTGCCGCTGCTGGAGTTCGGCGGCCGCTGGGGGGGCATGCGCACCGCCGGTGCACGCGCCACGGTGGTCCGCGGCGCCAGCAAGGTATACCAAGGCGCCTTCATCAGCACTGTGCAGGGCCTGCGCGCCATCCGCCAGCGCGCCTTCGATCCGGCCAAGGGCCGGCGCCACGGCCGTGGCCCGCTGCAGATGCTGCGCGGGCCGTCTGCGTTCGAAATGCTCTCCGGCCTCGACCACGCCCCGGCCCGCGCCTCGCGCGATGCGGTGCTCGAGGAACTGACCACCTTCTACCGCAGCGAACTGCGCCGGCAATGGGCGCTGCAGCGAGGCCACCGTGGCTGATCGTCTGGAAGAAGCCTTCCGCTTGGTGTTCGAAACTTCCGGTGAGCGGGGTATCGACGCACTGCGCGACGCCCTGTCGAAGTTGGGCGTGGAGGGCACCGACGCCGGCAAGGACGTGGCGGAGGCGATCGACAAGATCACCCGCAACAGCGAAGACCTGGAGCGGGTCAACGCCTTCGTCAAGCTGAAGCAACAGCTCGTCGACACCGAGGCCCAGCTGGCCAAGGCCCAGCAGGGCGCGCAGGAACTGTTTCGCACGTTCAGCGCCGACGATGCCAGCAGCAGCCGCATCAAGAAGCTGCAGGACGAGGCCCGCAAGTCGGTCAACAGCCTGTCCGAGGCGGCCATCCGGCAGCGCGATCAGCTGCAGCGCATCCGGGGCGAGCTGGACAAGTCCGGTATCAGTACCCGCAACCTGGGTAGTGCGCAGGGCGAACTGCGCCGGCGCATGGAGGAAGCCCAGGGCCAGCTGCGGCGCACCGTGGACAACGTGCAGCGATACCGCAGCGAGTCGCTGAAGGCGGCCAAGGATATCCCGGCCAGCAACGAGCGCATCGTCCAGAGTTACGGCAAGGTGGGCGGCGCGCTCCACCGGCTGCGCAGCATCGCCGCGCCGGTGCTGGCGCTGCTGTCGTTCGAAGGCGCGCGCCGCGGCATCGACAACCTGACTGAAGTGGCCCGGAAGGCCGAGGACGCGCGGCGATCGCTGGGCGAGATGTACAAGGATGCCGATCTCGGCAATCGTGTCTATGCCCAGCTGGAAGTCATCGCCCGCCGCAATGGCCTGTCGATGGACGCCGCCGTGGCGGCGGCGCAGAAGCTCAAGAACTTCGGGCTGGATCCCCTCAACGGCTCGCTGCAGGCCCTGATCGACCAGAACGCCGCGGTGGGCGGGAGCCAGCAGGACCTCGAGGGCAAGATCCTGGCGCTTGGCCAGGCCTGGGCGAAGCAGAAGTTGCAGGGGGAGGAGATCCTGCAGTTGGTCGAGCGCGGCGTGCCGGTGTGGGACCTGCTTCAGAAGGCCACCGGCAAGAACGTGCAGGAGCTGCAGAAGCTCAGCGAGGCCGGCAAGCTGGGGCGCGATGTCATCGCCCAGCTTTACCAGACCATCGGTCAGGAGAGCGCCGGTGCGGCCCAGCGTTCACTTGGGGCCCTCTCCGGGCTGATCGCGCAGAGCTCGGCGCGCTGGCTGGAGTTCCGCCAGCGCATCGTCGACGCCGGCGTGGGCGAATACCTCAAGCAGCAGCTACGGTCGATCCTCGACAGCACCGGAGGCATGGATGCGCTGGCCAAGCGCATCAGCGACGGCGTCATCAGCGCGCTGGAGGCCCTGCGGCGCCTGGGCACCTCCCTGGCGCCCTTGGGCGCGCTCGTTCGTGATGGCGCGCTGGCGCTGGCCGAGCATGCGCGGCAGGTGGTGTTCCTGGGCAAGGTCTATGCGCTGCTGAAGTTGACCCAGCTGGCCGCGCAGTACTCCGCACTGACGCGGGCCACGCTGGCCAACGCCGCGGCCTCCACGACGGCCGGCAACGCCGCGGCCGGCGCGGCCGGCAAGGTGGGGCTGCTCGGGGCCGCGGTGGGGCGCATCCCCACGCTACTGCGCCTCAGCGTGGCGGTGATCGGAGTTGACTGGGCTATCCAGCAGTTCCGCGAACTCGAGCAGGCCATGCTGGACAAGCAGGTGGCCCAGCAGGCGCAGGAGCGCTTCGAGATCGCCCAGCGCGACCTGGTGCGCGAGCAACTGGCGCTCGGGCAGCAGCTGCAGCAGCTCTACCGCGCCAGTGCCGACACGGCCATCAAAAGCGCAGCCGACGTCACCCGGCTCAACCGGGACCAGGCCGAGTCGTACAAGTTCGCGCTCGAGCAGGCGCGCCAGTATTACGCGGGGGTGATTCGCGAGGCGCGGGCCACCGGCGACGCGACGCGAGAGGCCATGGGGCGCCAGCAGTTCGAGGCCCTGCAGCAGGCGCTGGTGGCCGTTCAACAGCGAATCACCGAGATCGGCAACGCGGCCGTGCGGGAGAACCGCGTCAAGCTCATGGCGATCGAGGCAGTTGAGGCTTTCGACCGCCTGATCGCCAAGGGCGAGTCCACCCGCAAGGCGGTCGACGGGCTGTTCAAAGGCATCGACTGGACCAGCGACGATGGCCTGGCCAAGGCGGCCGAGATCCTGTCGCAGATGGAGGTGCGCGGCAAGGCGGCGGCCAAGGCCGTGCGCGAGGAGCTGGCCGGCGAGCTGAAGAAGATGGCCGCCGAGGACCTGCCCGGAGTGGAGGCCGCCGCGGTCAAGGCCTTCGGCGCCGGCAGCGCGGCGGCCCGGGCCATGGCCGATGCCGTCGATCGCGCGCGCTTCGACAAACTGGGCGTGGACCTGGAGGCCATCCGCACTGGGTTTACCAAGGCGGGGCGCGAGGTGACCACCGCCTTCGCCGACATGGTGCGCGAGATCGACGGACTCGGGCTCACTGCCGAGCAGAAATCCACGGCGATCGCCCAGGCCTTCGACAACGCCTTCCGCCAGGCCAGCACCAAGGCCGAGCTGCAGGCCCTCAAGGCATCTCTGCAGGACGCACTGTCGTCTGGCGACATCGGATTCCAGGAGTTCCAGGCGCGCATCGCTGCCACCGATGCCCAGCTGGAGGCGCTGAAGAGTACCGGCGCCGGCCTAGGGACGGAAATTGCCCGGAGCGCGGGAATTGCAGGCGACGCTCTCGACGGAGTGGCCCGTGCCGCCGAGCGCGCGTCCAGCGCGACCGGCTCCGCCGGTGATGCCGCCAGCGCGGCCGGCCTGAAGTCCGCCGATGCGGCGGGTAAGACGCAGAAGTTCCAGCACGCCCTCGGCGCCATGTCGCAGGAGGCGATCAAGTCGCTGATGGCGCTGAACAAGTACGCCGGCACCGACCTCTGGGGCGTGCTGTGGAACAAGCAGATGGGCGTGATCCGCGAGCAGACGAAGGCGTTGCGGTCGATGAACGCGGAGCTCGACGAGCAGCTGGCCCGCTATGACCCGCTGAGCGCCAAGCTGGAGGAGCTGCGCAAGCAGTTCAACTACGTCGACGACGAGACGCTGCGGGGGGTGGCCCAGAAGCGCATGCAGCTGGAGCAGCAGGTGGAGCAGCGCCGCGAGGAAGCGCGCCGCGCCCGCGAAGAGGCCGATGAAGCCGCCCGCGCCGCTGCCGAGGCGCGAGAGGAAGCCGGCAACGCTCGCGAATTGGCCAAGCCCGTCAACGACACCCTGCAGATCGAGTTCATCCCGCCAAGCAAGTCGGTGGCCGGCGCGGCCAGTGCGGCCGAAGTGGAGCAGGCCGAGCGCCTGGCCGGCCTGGTGGCACCCATCGTCCTACGCCGCATCGAGCGCGCGCGCTCGGTCAGCATTCACCGTCGCAACGCCAGGGGAGGCAAGTGAGTACCATCGACGGCATCACCGTTCCCGACGACCTGCTGTGGTCGGACGAGTTCGCCAGCTGGCGCGTGGCGCAGGCGCAGCGCACCTCGCTCACCGGGGCGCTCATCGTGCACCAGTCGCTGCGGCAGGCCGGCCGCCCGGTCACGCTGGAGTCGCAGCAGGACGGCTCGCGCTGGGTGGCCCCGGTGTCTCTGGACGTGCTCAACGCCCTGCGCGCAAGCGAGGAGGCCGGTGGCGCCCCGTTCCCGGTGGTGCTGCCCGACCACAACAGCGGAGCCCGCACGCTCACGTGCACATGGCGCAGCAGCGACGGCAACGCCATCGTCGCCCGCCCGCTGCGCTTCATCGCCCCCTATGCCGATGGCGACCTCTTCGCCGTCACGCTTCGACTCATCCAGGTGGACTGACCCATGGCGATCACCGCCCTCGACATCAAATACCGCAAGTCCGAGCGCCTCACCGACAACCCCGATGGCGGCGGCCGCATGGTGCAGGCCGAGGTGGTGGACGGCCAGCTCAACAACCTGTTCCCCGACATCGGCGACGAAGAGCGCACCACCGGCCGCAGCACCCTGCGCAAGATGTTCGTGCACGTGGATACCCCTGCCGATGACGTGCTGAAAGACGCCATCGCGGTGATCATTCGCCCGCCTCAGGACAGCAACGTGCACGTCAGCATGTTCGCCACGGGCAGCTACAGCGACGAGCGCGCCGAGGCGCGCAACCGCGTCGAGGCGTACATCACCAAGGGCGTGGAATCGCGCTTCGTCCTGCTGGGCGACCACTTCATCGGCCAGCAGGCCATCAGCATGTACTGCATGCCCGATGCGCCCACCCCCGACGTGGGCGACAGCCTGGTGCTGGTCGACACCGTGAACGAGCAGTACCTGCGCGTGCGCAGCATCCTCTCGCGCACCACGCAGACCTTCGTGGATGGGCAGGGCGCGTTCGAGCGCGACGTGGTGATCCTGGAGTCCGAGAACGCCCTGCGCTTCGATTTCGACGGGCAGGACGCCAACCGCCAGTCCAACATCAAGCCGCCCACGCGCATCCACGTGACCAACAACATCGACGCCGCCAGCTATTTCAGCGTGAAGTCGCTGACCGAGCCGGCAGAGTCTGGCGCGCTCACCGTCAACGTAGGCTCGCCCTACGTGCCCATCGTGCCAAGCACCACCGCCGAAACCCCGCTGGTGGACCAGCTGGCCGGCCTGGGCGCGGTGTCCTACCCGCAGGCGGGCCCGGCCGACAGCCTCACCCTAAGTTTCAGCAGCAGCTTTGCCGCGGGCGTGGGCATCACCCGCTTTCTCGGCAGCCCGCTGATGCGCGGCAGCGTGCAGGCCACGGTGGGCGGCACCCTGCTGGAAGACAACGGCAGTGGTGGCCTGGTGGCGGCCGGGGTGTCGCCCTGGGCGGGCAGCATCGACTACGCCGCCGGCAGCATCACCCTCGCGCACGCGCTGGGTGTCGGCGCCACCAGCGTGAGCCTGGTCGCTACCCCGGGCGGGCCAGTGGTGGATCAGGGCTACACCACCTCGGTGGGCATCACCCCGGTCACGCAGGGCTTCAACTACGTGCTGAGCCTGCTACCGCTGCCGGCGCCGGGCACCGTGTCGGTGGACTACCGCGCGCTCGGCCGCTGGATCCGCCTGCAGGACAACGGCCGTGGCCAGCTGGTGGGTAACCCGGGGCAGGGCAGCGGCACCCTCAACTACGCCACCGGCAGCGTGGTGGCCACGCTGGGTGCGCTGCCCGACCTGGACAGCGACATCATCGCCAGCTGGGGCACTGGCGTGGTCACCGAGCGCCGGGACGGCGACACCAACATCCAGCCGCCGCACCTGCACTTCATGCTCGAGGACGAAGGCATCTCTCCGGGCACCTTCGAGCTCACGGCCACGGTGGGCGGCAATCCGGTGGTGGTGACCGACAACGGCGCCGGCGTGCTGCAGCTGTCCGGCAGCCCGGTTGGCAACATCGTCTACGCCACCGGCGAGGTGGGCCTGCGCCTGCCCACGCTGCCCGACGCGGCCACCACCTTGATGGTGGAGTACGAATGGTCGCCGGTGAGCAACAACAGCTTCACCCCTACCGCCAACGGCAGCGGCATCGTGGCCGTCACGCTGGGCGCCACCCCGGTCCGGCCTGGCACGGTGGAGCTGGAATGGCAGGTGGGGCTGGTGCTCAACAGCGTGACCGGCTCGCCCGCGTCGAAGATCCTGCGCGCGCGTGACAACGGCAGCGGCGCCCTGTACCTGGTGGACGAGCCGGATGTCCCCGGCAGCATCGGCACCGTCAACTACACCAGCGGCGCCGTCAGCGTGAAGGTGGGCGGGCACCGGTTCACCGGGTACCGCGGTGAGTTCGAGTGGGTGAGCGGCCAGTACCTGCCCGGCGGGTTCGACAGCCTCGAAACCGACACCACGTTCGGGCCGGGCTCGCTCCTGTCGGCCCGCCACCAGGCGGCGGGCGCGGCCGAGACCGCCGTGGACGACGAGTTCACCCTGCCGCCCGTGGCCCTGCGCCTCACGCCCGGTACGCTCAACGCCATCCTTCCCGGCAGCGTGCGCTTCACCTTCCGCGGCCGCACCTACGTGGACCGCAACGGCTCGCTGTACTACGGCATCGACCCGGCCACCGGCGCCGGCACCTACGCCGGCAGCATCGACTACGCCAGCGGCATCGCCACCATCGCGCAGTGGCAGGCCGGCGGCAGCAATGCAGTGCAGGTGCAGGCGCTGCTGGTGCGCAGCTTCGACCCTGGCGTGGCCCAGTTGGTGTTCCGCACCCCCGGCGCGCCCCTGCGTCCAGGCGCGCTCACCGTTCGGGCCAGCGCGCTGGACGGCACCCAGTACACCGGCACCGCCGACGTCAACGGCAACATCACGGGCGCCCAGATGGCCGGCACCGTCGACTGGCAAACCGGCGCGGTGCGGCTGCGCTTCGGTGCCTACGTGGTGGCGGCCGGCAACGAAGGCGAGGACTGGTACAACCCCGGCAACGTGGTGGGCGCCAACGTCTGGAAGCCGATGCTCATGTCGGCCAGCAGCGTCTACTTCAACACGGTGGTGTACCGCTCCATCCCCATGTCCAGCGTGGTGGTTGGGCTTGACCCGGTGCGCCTGCCGGCCAACGGCCTGGTGCCCTGCTACAAGCCCGGGCAGACGGTGCTGGTGCACCACAGCCAGGACGCCACGCTCACCCCGGTGGCCGGTGCCACTACCAACCTGGGCCGCGGGCGCATCGCGCAAGTGGAGGTGATCGACGCCGCCGGCACCCCCGTCGACAGCGCCTGGTGGACGGCCAACCTCGACGATGGCGAGATCACCTGGAGCGACCCGCTCAACCTCAGCGCCTACACCCTGCCCATCACCCTGCGCGATCGCATCGAGGATCGCAGGCTGGTGGCCGAGGTGCAGATCAACGGCGACATCGCGCTCAACAGCGGCCTCTCGCACGACTTTCCCGATGACGCCATGGTCAGCACCGCCCTGCGCCTGGGCGAGCCCAACGGCTCGCTGGATCTGCAGGCCCGCGTGGTCAGCCTGTTCGACCTTAATACCTGGAATGCCGCCGTGTGGAACGACGGCCTGGCCCCCGGCCAGAGCGCCGCGCCGGCCACCTTCGACGACACCAACTACCCCATCGAAGTGACCAACGCCGACGCCATCACCGAGCGCTGGTCGCTGGTGTTCACCAACAGCACCAACTTCAACGTGGTGGGCGAAACGGTGGGCGTCATCGCCACCGGCAACACCAGCACCGATTGCGCGCCCATCAACCCGCGCACCGGTGAGCCGTACTTCGTCGTCCCCGCCGAAGGCTGGGGCCTGGGCTGGGCCACCAACAACGCCCTGCGCTTCAACACCGTGGGAGGGTTGGCCCCGGTGTGGTTCGTGCGCACCACGCTGGCCGGCACGCCCGAGCAGATGGTGGACGACTTCCGCGTGCAGGTGATTGGCAACATTGCAGGAGAAGAGCCGTGAGCGATACACCACGCGTTTACCAGAGCACTGACGCTGGTGCGCCGCAGCTGGCGGGGCAGCCGGGTTCGTTTGCCTCCCTCATGGATGCTGTGCTGGTGGACGGCTATGGCGCGGGGCCCAATGCGAGGCCCGGCCTCGGGTGGATGCGCGCGTTCACGAGCCTCAACAAGCGGGTCTTTCGGAACGATCCGGCGAGCTACTCCGGATGCTATATCCGCTTCGATGACGCCAACGCTCAATACGTCCTTGTTGACGCGTACGAGGCCATGTCGTCGACTGACACGGGTTCAGGACGATTCAGCTCGACCTCGAACGCCTGGGCGAAGTCCAACGCCGCATCCGCCGCGACACGATCGTGGATCTGCGTCGGCACGGCGCGGTGTGTATACGTCGCCATCCAGATGGCAGGGACCGGAAACTGGGTCGGGCAGTTCTTCGGAGACACGTTTCCTGTGGTGTCCACTGACCACTGGAACTTCATGTACACGAGGTCTCAGAGCTCGGCCGCATACAACCCGACAACCAGCTTGGGGATGAACATCACTGGCTACAGCTCCTCGATCCAGCGCAGCACTGATGGAGTATCCGGGTCCGCGGTTTGCAGGGCTGTGTCGGCGTTGTTCTCTAACGTCAACAACTGGGGCTCCCAAGGTTTCCCGTATCCACTCCATGGGCTTTTTGGCGCGCTCGTGTCGCGTGGTTTTTTTCGCGAGGGCGATGTTGCTTCAGGCGGGCCTCCGCGCGGGTACTTCCCGGGCCTTTGGCTTCCTGAGCACAACATGTCGTCGATCCACGCAGTGGGGGAGGTGGTAAGCGATCTGGTGCCCGGGGCAGAAGTAGTTGCAATAGCGACTTCCGGCAGCAACGCGGCCAACAGGATCTACCTGGACATTTCGAACCCGTGGACGTCGCCATGATTTTCGAGCTGATACCCGGGGTACATGCGACGATCCATCCAGGTCGAAGGGACAGGTTTGGCGGAAATGGGGTCATCGGAGGTTCCCCGCCGACGGGCGACGCGGACGGGCGCGCGAAAATTCTCAACGCCCCGGCCCGGGTGCAGATCACAGTTCTTGAGCCAACCACCTTTTCGGTCGTGGCCCGTACGGTCTCGAAAGAAGATGGGACGTGGCGCGTCCCCTACTTGGATACGTCCCAGCGTTTCACCGTGATCGGCACGGACTGGTCGATGGCTGTGAACTCAGCGATCCAAGACTGGGTCCAGCCCCATCCCATGGACGAGTGATGGATGGGCGCGCCTCCCGGCATTGCCGTTGGCCTGAACCTGGGCCCGCTGTCTGCGGGCCCCGGCAGTCATGTGCCGCTGAACCTCGGGGTCGACTGGAACGTCGACCCGCCGGATCCGCCCGACCCGGTGGCGCGCGGACTGCGCAGTGCGCGTGGGCTGGCGTGGCAGGCGCGGTCTGGTACGACCCGGCAGGCGTCGCGCCTGCGCTGGGGCACCGCGCCGCGCGTGCGGCGTGCCAGCGACCTGCCGTGGATGCGCGCGCGTCGCGTGGCGCGGGCGGCGGCGCTGGCCTGGGCTCTGGCGCCGTCGGCGTCGCGCGCGATCGGGCTGGCATGGAAGGGCCGCATGCCGCGCACCAGCCGCAGTGCCGCCATGCCCTGGCGCGCGGCGCCCGCGATCAAGCGCGCCGTCGCGCTCTCGTGGCGCCAGCAACGGCAAGCGCGCAGCCGTGCGCCGGTGGTGAGCTGGCAGGGTCGCCCGCCGCGTGCCACCCGCACCGCGGCGGTGGGCTGGCGAGGCGTGCTGGCGATCGCGCGGCGCTCGGTTGCGCCGGCGTGGCGGTACCCCGGCCTGGGGCGTGCGCTGCGGTGGATCCCGTGGGGTGTGGCCAAGCGCGTGCCGTGGATCTTCTTGCCGCCCAAGCCGCCGCGCCCGCCGGACCCGCCCGACTGGATGCCCGACGGCCGTTACGTGGCCCTCAACCTCGGCTGCCCGGTGATCGGCGTGCCCGGCCTGGCGCCTCTCAACTTGGGCATGGATGCCTGCTACCTGGTGCGCCCGCACCGGAGGACGTACATCGTGCGCAACACCGTTGAAGTGGTCCGCCTGCCGGACGAAACGCCCATCGAGGTGATGGACATCGGCATCGCCGGGGGCGCCGATGCCTTCGGCTGGACGCTGGACATGACCCTGGCCGACGGCAGCCAGCTGGCCTTGCTGACGCCCAACGCCCAGGGCCCGCGCCAGGTGCGCGTGACCTTGAACGGCTACGTGTGGACCTTCATTGTGGAAAGCCATGCCCGCACGCGCGAGTTCGGCGGCCACCACGTGCGCGTGAGCGGCCGCAGCCGCACCGCGCTGCTGGGCGGGCCCTATGCCCCGGCCCGCACCAAGGTGACCGAGGCCGAGCGCAGCGCCGCGCAGCTGGTGGACGAGGAGCTGGCCAGCACCGGCTACACCGCCGAGTACGACACCGTGGACTGGCTGGTGCCGCCCGGCGCGTTCTTCTACGAGGCCACCACGCCGCTGGACGCGGTTGCACGGCTGGCCGCGGCCAGCGGCGGCGTGGTCCAGTCGCACCCGGCCGAGCTGGAGCTGCAGGTGCGCCCGCGCTACCCGGCCAGCCCCTGGGACTGGACCGAGACCGCGCCCGACCATGTGATCCCCGACGACCTGGTGAGCATCGAATCGCTGCAGGTGCGCAGTGCGCCGCTGTACAACGCGGTGGTGGTGACCGGCGGGCTGCAGGGCAAGGGCGTGACCGCCACGGTGACGCGCGCGGGCGAGGGTGGCGACCTGTACGCGCCCATGGCCAGCGATCCACTGATCAACACCGATGCCGTCGCCTTCGAGCGCGCTCGCAACCTCCTGAGCGACCGTGGCGAGCAGGCCGCCATCGAGCAGACGCTGCCGATGTTCCCCGCGCCGCTAGCGCCCGGGCTGGTGGGCCGCGTGCTGCCGCTGGACCTGGTGCAGGTGCAGGCGGGGGACGGCACCTGGCATGGCCTGTGCACCGGCGTGCGCGTGGACGTGCGCCAAGAGAACGGCGCCACGGTGATCGAGCAGACCCTCACCCTCGAAAGGCACTTCAGCGATGCGGACTGAACTCTGGGACCAATTCAGCGCGCTCGTCGCGGGCGCCCCGCGGCTGCTGGCCACGGTGACCGCGCACAACGGCGACGGCACCAGCAGCGTGACGACGTTTGAGGGCGCGCAGACGCGCGTGGTAGGACAGCTGGAGAACGCGACGATCCCTTACAACGTGTGGATCTCAGACGGCCGCATCGAGTCGGCCGCGCCCAACCTGCCGCTCGTGACCGGGAGCGTCTGACGGGCGGTGGTCAGCGAAGTTCGGTGATCTCGACCACCTTGCCGCCGCGCGTCTCGAAGTTCACCTGCTTGTCGCGCAGGTAGTATTCCCAGCGCTCCCCGATCGCGGCGCCGCGGTGGTTCTCCAGCGTCACGATGCGATCAGGCTGCCTGCCCGACTTCTGAACCAGCGCGCCGACGCTGTCGCCCACCGACACGACTCCCCGGTCGAAACGGAAGGTGTCGCCGGCGCTTGCTGCCGAGGTGGCCAGTACGAGGGCAATGAGGAGCAGGAAACGCATGGGGCTCTCCTTCTTCGGTCGAATGGGCGTCGCCGGCAGTGAAGATGCCAGCTTTTCGCGTCTCAAGGAATGCGAGGCGCCTGGTTGGTGACGGCCCAGCGGGTGGCAATGTGACAGGCGGGCGCGCGGCCTCCGGCGCGCTTGTCACGGGTCGTTCGGAAATTTCCTACCCATCGCGGCGGCACGGGCCGACAGCGGCTGCGCGCGCAGTCCATGATGCTGGATCCGCCAGCAACACACGGCGCACGCCGGCCGACTCCCGGACCGTCCGCGACACTCCCCTGGTCGCACACTGTCCTCGGCCTCGCGAGCCATCCGGCCGTGCTGGGCCGCCGCAGGGATGCGGCGGCTGCTGGCTGCATATTGCGCTGGCCAGCACCTCGCGGAGTCGACGCGACCGACGATGGTTTCACACGCGCGCGGGCGCCCCGACCCGGGGGGCGCTGGTGTCGCAACCGGCGAGACCGGGGGGCGTACCCTGCGCGCATGCTTCCGGACGACTTCCACTGGGCCCCGCGCTACCAACACGCCCCGCCGGGCGAGTTGGCCCTGTTCTGTCGCGACGCGTGCGTGGCCCAGCTGATGCAGGACGTTCGTGGAGCCTGGTACGCCATGATGATGCCGAGGGCGGAGCCCCTGGCCCCCTATGTAACTCGGCGTTGCCGCAGCCACGAGTCTGGCGTCGCCGGCGTCGAGATGTGGGCAGCGCGCCACGCGGACCAGCTGAGGGAGCAGGCTCAGATTCTGTCCGAGCGCCGGTGCCGGGCCCGGCATATTGGGGCCACGCCCTTGGCGGCGCCGCACGACTCCCCGTGAGGGGCGGGGCTCAGGCGCCGAAAGGTGTGTCCTCGCCGCCGTCCCTGCCGAACAGGCCGGCATCCATCGCGCTGTCGGCGATGTCGGCCAGCCGCTCCTGGGCCTCGTCCGCCCGATCGGCGCCGGCTTCCGCTTTGATGTCCTCGGCTCGTCGCCAGAACCAGGTGGCGAACTCGCGCGGCGTGCGGCCGCCGCGGGCGTTGGAGAATTCCCCGACCTCCCGCGCCAGCATCTGCAGCCGCTCCTCGAGTTGGTCAGGAGTCATCGCAGGGCTCGCTCTCGTCGCCGGGAACCAGCCCGGCCTGGTGCAGCATGCAGCTGATGCGCGCGTCCACGTGGCGGCAGTCCTCGGCGCTCGCATGCTCGAGGATCTGGTCGGCAATGCCGGCGAACGCCTCCATCACATCCTCTGGCCGGGTCTCGGCGATCAGCGCCGGCAGGCTCGCCTCGAGCTCGTCGAGCTGGCGATCGAGGGTGGCGCGGTCAAGGCAGGGCATCGTGGAACCCTCAGTCGGTAGCCGGGTCGGCGTGGCTGCCTGTCGCCCCGGGGGAGCGGAATCGCCCGGCGGCCGTCTGGCGCAGGGCCTTCAGCCGGGCCTGCACGTCGGCCATCTCGCTGTCGTCGGCCATGGCCTCGACCTGCGCGGCCTGGGCATCCCACCAACTCCAGAAGTCCTCGGCCGACTTGTCCGCCCAGCGGTCCGACTCCAGCGACGCCTCGAGGTGGGCGAAGCCGACGGGGGCTGGATCCGCGTACGGGTCGTCGCTGACGATCACCCCGTTGCGGTCGACCATCTTGTGCTCGTAGGGGGTGCCTTCCCAGTAGAAGCTCTCCCGGAGCAGGATCTCGAGATTCTCGCGGTCCCAGTCCGAGGCGACGCCACGCTGGAGCTCGGCCAGCGCCGCATCGCGCGCCACCTTCCATTCCGCGTGCGGACGCCCCAGCCAGTTGCTGTACCAGAGCGGCTCCAGCACGTTCTGGACCATGGCTCGCAGTTCGTCCAGGCGGCGGTCCTGCTCGTCGAGGCTGCTGTCTTCGGAGGTCATGCCGCTTCCCGATGCTCGTAGTAGGGGTGCCGCTTGTCGTCGAAGATGGCCTGCAGCGCGTCGAGGCTCTGCGAACCGGGGTTCAGCCAGGCATCGATGTGCTCGGGCTTGATGTTGATCACGGTGCGGTCGTGGCCGGCCGCGGCGACCTCGGGTTCCGGGTCGTCCGTGATGGCGGCGAAGGACAACAGGTCGGGCTCGCGGCCGGTCGGGTCGGCCCAGGCGGACCAGAGGCACGCGATCAGCATCGGCTCGCGATCGCGGGGAGTGAAGGCGAGCACGCGGTTCTTCCCGTCCGGGCCCTCCACGTTCTCGAAGAAGACGTCGGCCACCAGCAGGCCGTGGTGCTGGCCGAACTGGGCGCGCCAGAACTCCTCGAGGTTGTCGCGCCGGGCGTTGTAGGTGCCCGGGAACTTGCGGTCATAGAAGGCCGGCTTGCCGGCGGGGCGGCACTGGTAGCGCATGAGCTTGACCATGCGCTGGCCGCCCTCGGCGACGATCACCGGTGCGTAGACGCCGGGGTAGATCCGCCAGTCCTGGTCGCTTTCCTTGCCCTTCAGGGCGTCCAGCCGGCGCTGGGCCGCGGCCACCTTGTTGCTGCCGATGCGCACGTCCTCGGCCGCCTTCTTCGTGGCCTTGGCCTGCAGGGCCCGCTCAGCGTCTGCGACGCGCCGGCGCTGGGCGAAGATCTCGTGGGTGAGCTGGTCGGTCTCCCAGGCGTCCCAGCTGCGGATCAGGTCGGCCACCTCGGGCGGCCCACTGGCCAGCAGGTCGCGCTCGACCCCGCGCGGCACCTTCGGCCGCTTCCGGGGATCCTTGCCCTGCTGCCACCAGAACACCTTCACATAGGAGTGGATGTCCATCCCGTGGCCGCCGGTGGCCCGGACGAACTTCTTGTACTCGCGGTTGACCTGCGCCGAATAGCACATGGGCGGCACCTCCTGGCGGGCATCCTACCGGGCCAACCCGCTCGAATCTTCGCGTGCGCTCCACGGTACGGCCGCTCTGATGCGGGTTCACACAGGAGACGTGCCATGCCAGACGATAAGAACAAGCGGGGTGGGGCCGACCGCAAGCGGGTAGCGGGCGAGCAGAAGCACGAGGTGGCCTACGTGGCCAAGAAGACCGGAAAGAGCCCAGCGGCCGTGAAGAAGGCGGTCAGGGACGCCGGGCCGTCCCGGGACAAGGTGGAGAAGAAGCTCAAGGGATACTAAGCTTGGGCACGCCGGCCCTAAGCCGCGAATCCCTCGCCGTCAGTCTGTGGCGCTTCGGGCGGGTACAGGGGCTCATCAGCTGTGGACGCTTGCCTGACGACCTCGACCTCCGTTGAGACCGGTTGGCCACTGTCGGTGAGCATTTGTACTTGGCGGGCCTCGTCCGGAATTGGCAAGTCGCCTACGCTCGACATTGCTATGCCAGCGCGAAGCGCTGCCGCCCTAACGTCTCCGTCTTCAGACACTATCAGCTGGGCACCAAAGCGCTTTGCAATAGCAACGAGTTGCCGATCAATTTTGATCTTCTGCCACTCGCGGGGGCTACCGTCTCGCTTGTCGCCTCGGCCAATGCAAGCGGCGTCCATCTGGGATAACTCAAAGGCCGCGGCGAGATCGAATGGCGCCGGCAGAACGGAGGCCTTACGCTTCAGCCCGTCCAAAACTGCTAAGGCTGCCTGGTCGGCCAGGACTAGAAATTCCGCCACAGCGGGGGTCGGTAGAAGGATCTTGCCTCTCAATTTGTCAACGGACTCAACAAGATGCATGAGCTTAAGTCTGCTCAGATCAGTGTCCGGAGCACAAAGGCACACAAGCGCATTGGCGTCCAGCGCCACGATCCGGGGGTTCTGCGGAATAGACATCTCAGTGAATCCCCCGGAGGTCACGCCAAGCCGCCATGGGATCCGGGAGTGACGACCACCCCAAGTCGGGATGTCGCCCGATTGCATTCAGGACCTCTGCCGCGGGTGTTTCGTCGAGGGCCTCGAATCCGTCCACGTAACAGCGATTCACTTCCGGCACCCATCCTGACTCCGTTCGTATCCAGCAGCCGTGTGCCCTCACCCGGACCTGTCCTGCTCGGAAGTACGTAAGCAGTTCACGAGCTAAGGCTTCGCTACGGATTACAAGGCGAAGATCGCGAGACAGGCAGTCACGAAGATGAAGGTGCATGGTGTCGTCCGCCCCCACCACTCCGGTGACGACACCATCGACTTCCCCAGCTTGTTTGATCACTTGACGGTCCATCGGAACGGGCTCCTCTGATTTGAACAGGTAGAGGACCTTCCCTTCATAGTCGAGGAGTTCGCCTGAACGGATCGAGTCCTCTCCCAGCATCTCTTCGATCGACTGCAGGTGCTTCGCCGGCCTGCTCCCTGGTCGATGCTTCGCGGTCTGAATCCGCTTCCACACGTGGTCGCGCTTTCTCGCTGGAACCCGCGCCCTGAGGCCAGTACTTGCGCGCTTGATCCCAGCAAACTTTGGGTCGTTCTCAAGGCCGAGGAGATGCGCGAACTCACGCATGTACTCGGCTAGCCGATCGAGTCGGATCTGCTCCGGGTAACGGCTTGGCAGCCGAAGCATGTACGTCCATTTAGGTATCGTCGACATCTTCCCCTCCCCGGATTGCAGCACGTGAGACGCCGGGCCGATTGTTACCCAGACCGTCCCTGGGGCGCGAGGGGAGGGCGGACGGTGTCGCCGTGCGAGTAAAACCGGGAAGAGCCCGGCTGCGGTGAACAAGGGCGCAAGGAGGCCGGGTCCATTCCGGCAAAGGCTGAGCTCACGGCGTCTTGAGGAATTCTCGGGTTCCCTTGGGGCCGCGCCCTCCGTAAAATGCAACAAAGCCTCTGCGCCTCGTGGGCGTTCCACGGGCACAGCTCCGTAATTCTTTTGTAGCCAAGCGATTGATTTGTAACCAAGCTTCAGCGGACTTTTAATCCGCTGGTCGATGGTTCGAATCCATCACGGCCCACCAGCTTGATCAATCACTTACGCGTTGCGCGCGGTTGCCTCCGTAAAATTCTCCGTAAAATTACCGACTCTGACCGTCGAACATCCTCATGAGCGGCCTCAGGTCCTCATTGACCACGGACCACTTCTCCAGGAAGGTTGCGAAGTGTTCCGCATTGACGACGTAGACGACTTTTTCTTTGGCCTTGGACAGTGCCCGCGGGTTCCATGCTAGATCCGGCGTGGCAACGGCCATGTCGTTGGTGAGCTGCTTCCGGAACCTCACCCAAGGGACTTCCTGGACGGACGTATGCGCAGCCGCGGTCTCGCCGGTGGCCAAGCTGATTGATTGCTCATCGACCGCACACACGCTGAGCCTTGCCGTCGTGACAATGACCGAGATGTATGAGCGGTAGCCGTATCCGAGGCGTTCGAGTCGCTGCTCGAATTCTTCGGCCGCTACGGCCTCTGCCGCAACCGTTACCTCTGAAGCTGTGCGCTCAAGCAGTAGCCGCGACTTCGCGTCATCGCCCACCATCACGCAGAACTCAGATTCGAAGGCCGAAGGCGTCGTTCTTGTGTCGAAGAAGCCCTTGAAGGAGCGGCCCTGGCCGACTGTGTTGATCACGAAGATTCGGCTGTAGCAGTCCTTTTCAGCGCCCTCTGGAATGATGAACACCCAGTCGCTCTGGCGGACCCTCTTGCATTCGATGACGGCTACTGTGTTGCTCTTGTTGGCGATGACGAGATCGGCAAAGCCGCTGCGCTCACCATAGCTCCATGCATGTTCGCGGTGCAGCAGCTCCCACTGTTTTGCTCGGTGAACCTCGCGCTCGGTGGCCAACTGCAGGGGAACGCCGGA
>Ga0233365_1000107_pt1 | contig 43454 bp, 42 predicted proteins | sample ElkDunMinimDraft_27_FD_191535 | JGI IMG/M metagenome (GOLD analysis project Ga0233365, IMG submission 191535) | Fecal eukaryotic communites from dung pellets of Tule Elk in California, USA - Elk Dung C36 | ecosystem: Host-associated > Mammals > Digestive system > Large intestine > Fecal | place...
AAATTGAAACAACCGTTTCATTAGCGCTGAACAACAATGTAATTACAAAATCAATTTTGACCGTACAAGCTAAGATCGCTGATATAACAGAGGAACAGTTCCAAAATTTTGCCTTGAAAGCCAAAGAAATGTGTCCTGTGGGTAATGCCCTTAATGTTGAAATTAGTTTAGAAGCTACTTTGGTATCATAAAAACAGTTATAACCAAAACTTTAACTTGTTATGGAGCTAACCCATTTGAAATAAACAAAAAATCTCTTAAATGAAAATAGAAATCTGGAGTGATGTAATTTGTCCGTTCTGTTACATCGGAAAAAGAAATTTTGAAGCGGCTTTAGAACAATTTGCAGATCAAAAAAACATTGAAGTAATCTGGAAAAGTTTTCAATTGGATCCTACAATTCCAGAAGTTGCTACGGAAAGCTATACCGATTATTTGGTGAAACGAAAAGGAATGGCTGTAGAGCAAGTCCAGGGAATGTTGTCCAATGTAACACAAATGGCTACGCAGGTAGGACTAGATTATCATTTAGATCAATCAATAATTGTTAATTCGCTAAAAGCGCATCAGCTGATACAATTTGCAAAATCAAAAAATTTGGGTAACGAAGCTGAAGAACGTTTGTTCAAAGCATTTTTTATTGAAGGAAAAAATATTGCTGATACAGAGACCTTAGTTCAATTGGGTAAAGATTTCGGTTTGGACGAAAGCGAAATCAAAGCCATTTTAGAGGATGAAAAATACAAGTATGAAATAGCTCAGGATATCCAGGAAGCCCAAAATATAGGAGTTACGGGCGTTCCATTTTTTGTTTTCGATAGAAAATATGCAGTTTCTGGAGCTCAACCAGCAGAAGCTTTTTTAGAAACTTTGAACAAGTCTTTTGTCGAATGGAGAAAGTCTAATCCTGAAGCTATATTAGAAATTACAGAAGGAAAAAGTTGTACGGTTGATGGTAAGTGTGATTAATTTTATAAGTCACAAATAGTCTTCTTTCTAAAAAATCAACAAAATAATGTTAGATATGTACCGAATGTTTGTTGTTCCAGAAGGCAAGTCGGGCGAAAAAGGAGCCGAGATGATGGTAGATTTAGGTGATGCTATGGCTCGTGAAGCGATCCCATTTCTTGGTCTTGGGCAAAAAGATCGTGTTATTGAAATAGGATTTGGACCCGGAATAGGTTTAGAAACTTTGGTAAAAACGGTATCGCAAGGTACTATTGTAGGAATTGATCCTTCCGAACTAATGCATCGTCTTGCCAGTGAACGTAACAAAGATTCTATAGTTTCAGGAAAAATCACTCTTATAAAAGGAACTGTTGAAAATCTACCTTTTGATGATGATTATTTTAATGGTGCAATGGCGATGGACAACATGTATTTCTGGAGCGACCCTTTGAGAGGATTAACTGAGCTCAAACGGGTATTATTGCCGGGCTCAAAGTTGGTCTGCTCCTTCACGCCACATTCTGGAGGAAGCAAAAAAGGCTGGGGGAAACTGTTCGAAAGAGCCGGATATGTGGACTTTACACTTTTGGAATCCGCATTAGGAATCTGCATGGTTGCGGAAGCATCCGGAGTATCTGTTTAAAAAACCAAAGCAGAAGGTCAAAAACATTTTAGTGCAGAACGCTTTTCACCTGACCATCAAAGCTGTTACATGTCAGAACGTAAATTAAAGCAGTTAATCAAAACACATAAGAAAATGAATAGATATTTGAGAAATTGGAATTACATGCGGTTGCTACGATTAGCATTGGGCATTTTTATTATTGTGCAGGGAATCATGGAGCAGCAGTGGTTACTGGTGGCTATGGGAAGTCTGTTCTCATTGATGCCTTTGATGAATATCGGTTGCTGTGGTGTATCAGGCTGCAATACCCCTATTTCAAGAAGTACTAAAAAACTAGATGAAACAACTTATGAAGAAATACGGTAAGAAACATTTGTATACAATATTGGGTATAGCTATTGGTGCAGTCGCAGGCTATTTCTATTGGAAATTTATCGGATGCAGTACGGGCAGTTGTGCCATTACTTCAAACCCTATAAACAGTACTATCTACGGTTCGGTTATGGGTGGGCTTCTCTTATCAATATTTAAAAAAGACAAAAAGCAATATGACGTTTCAAGAAATAATTAACAGCGACAAACCTGTATTGGTAGATTTTTTTGCCGAATGGTGCGGCCCCTGCAAAATGATGTCGCCCATTCTGGAAGAATTAAAACAGCGTATAGGCAATAAGGCAAGCATCATTAAAATTGATGTGGACAAGAACCCGCAGGCGGCGGCAGCGTATCAGGTTCGAGGCATACCTACACTGATCATATTTAAAAACGGAGAAATCCGCTGGCGACAATCTGGCGTATTTCCTGCAAATGAACTAGAAAGATTGATTAACAAAAACAAATGAGAATATACGTGTTAGAAGTTTTAATAGAACATCAGCAATAACGTTATTAACTGCCATTGCAGGTACTTGGGCTTATGGTTTGCTTACGGGGAAGTTGCCACATTAAATATTAATCAACCTCATCAAAACCTCCTTCAAAACAAATTAATTACTTTTGTAAAGTTTAAAAAACAAAACATCTAAAATGAAAATCAGCATCAGACCATTTTTTACAAAAGTTATCGTCATTTTGATGACTTTTTTGGTAGGTGTTCCTTGTGCTGTAAAAAAGGATTTTAAAGAAGTTTTAAATATCCCTGTTTCAGATTTTGGACAGGCAGGAAAGCCCAATAAGTCTGTCGTTTGTTCGAGTTTTTCAAAGACAGAAAGTAACAATCATTCGGTCTCTTGTAAGAAAAAAGAGGTACAGAAATTTAATTATAAATCTGGAAGTATTCAATATTCATCTGAAGTTTCATACTTCATTTTTTCGCCTTTTGCAAATGTTGAATTTACTGCATCGATTCCCATTTATATTCTTCACGAGCAATATTTGATTTGATTTTTTGATTAAAATTTAGCCACTTCAATATCTTTTTATTGAAGCTTTATGCATTTTATTTTATCAAATTTTAATTCAAAACAATGAACAATCAAACATATTCGTATGCCGGAATGTTTACCACGGCATTGCGCTGGGTGGCCGGCTGGACCTACTTTTCCGCGTTTTGGAGAAGATTAATTTTAGAGAACAAACTCAATCCTGATGAGGCAGGATATATCGGTGAAAAGTTCAATCACTTTTTACCCAATGCTTTGGGCATAAAACCCATTATCGAACACCTTGTTTCCAACCCTGAAAGTCTTTGGTGGGCAATGATTTCCTTCACAATTATAGAGGGAATTGTAGGACTTTTATTTATACTCGGCGTTTTTACCAGATTGATGAGCATTGGCGTTTTCAGTTTGGCACTAGGAATTTTATTGGGTTCCGGCTGGCTCGGAACGACCTGTTTAGACGAGTGGCAAATTGGCGTTTTGGGTGTTGCTTCTGGGTTTACCATTTTCCTTTCAGGTGGCGGAAAATATTCTTTTGACGAATATTTTATTCGAAAAAACAAATCATTTGCGAGCACAAAATGGTTTCAATTTCTAGGTTCTGGAATGTTGCCATTAACAGAAAAAGTACTGAACAAAACGGTCTTGGTGGGTGCGATTTTTATTTTTGGTTTGACATTATTTACCAATCAATATTTTCACGGTGGCGTTTATGGAACTTTGCACAACCTCTCCGTTCGTCCGCACGTAAGTATTAGCAATGCAAAAATTCAGAATGATACGTTGTCTTTTATCGTTTTCAGAGATGAGGGTGCCGATGTATATGGCTCGTTTTTGATAGGCATAAAATTGATGGATGAAAATGGAAATACGGTTTTTGAACAAACGCAAACGCAACTTTCACAATTGACTTCTGCGCACATTAAAAATGAGTATGTAGCAAAGGTAAAACCCGGAAAACACAGTTTGATATTGCCTTTGGGTGCAAAAGCATCATTAAATTTTAAGGAAACTATTTTTACAACTTTAGAAGGAAAATACACCTTAGAATTGTTGGATATCAGCGGTGTAAAATGGCAAGAAAAGATAACTGTTATCAAAAATTAATCAGATAATTTAAAAGCAAAAAAAATGGAAAAATTCAAGATATGGCTCAAAAAAAACTGGAGCGTAACGCTTTTATTTGCAATATTCGTTTTGTTATTGGTAAGCCCAGACGCAAAAGCGTGGTTGATGAGACAGATTATTTCAACAGGTTTACTTAATTCAAAAATTGAGGAGAAAAATGTTGAAAAACCTACTAATGAAAATATTGCAACCATCTCTGAAAGTTTCAGCGTAAAAGATGAAAGCGGACAATCAATCAATGTTTCTGAACTGAAAGGCAAAGTGGTTTTTATTAATTTCTGGGCATCTTGGTGTCCGCCTTGCAGGGCAGAATTTCCGTCGATTCAGAAGTTTTACGAAAAATACGAGGGAAATGATGAGCTCGTTTTTATCACGATAAATTTAGATGATGAACCACAAGCCGGAAAACATTACCTTGAGAAAGAAAAATTTACTATTCCATTTTTAATTCCAAACGGAAATATTCCCAATGAATATTTCAGCGGTTCACTCCCAACAACCGTAATTTTGGACAAAACCGGAAAAATAAGAATGCATCACGCAGGAATGGCAGATTATAGCAAAGATTCTTTCTATGAGGAAATCAATCAACTTCTAAAAGACTAAGAATAGGCTCTAGGTATCCGTTATTTTTCAAGAACGCTCAAAATCAATCTTATGATTTCTCGTTTTAGAGTGTATATTTTTTAATTAAACTAAAATATTTATAATGAAAACAAATTTTTTATCAACATTAATTTTAATAATAGCTTTAATTTTCATTTCAAATTACAGCAATGCGCAAACCCAAACTTCTGGAAATAAAGTAGAATACAAAGGCGCTAAAAAGAAATTGGCAGTAATGATTTCAGACGTTAAGCATTTTAATACCACGGTAGAAACCGTAGAATTACTAGAGCTAAAAGAAAACGGATTGACCTTTGAAATTGTGATAGTTGGTATATTGGCTAAAGAAATCGTAGAAAATAAAGAACTTATAGAATTGATTGACAGAGCAGAAAAGTCAGGTGCACAATTGGTAATTTGCGAGTATGCCTTAGATATTCTAAAAGTTGACAAATCAAAACTTGACAAACGAATTATGATCACTCCAAATGCCTTGATATATATGTTTGAACTGAATGATAAAGGATACAATACGCTGGTTTATTAATAGGAAATAGTAAAATAAAATTGTGTGATTTCGGTTTTATATTTAATAATAAAAAGAGAATAGTTGGAAACAATAAAATTTAACAAGACAGAATGCGGGGTAGATTTTCTGCTCAATGTACTTCCTTCTGATGAAATTGGAGAGACATACCTTAATCATAAATTGTTTAATACAGATTATTTTGAAATCATTTTTTTCAAGAAAGGTAGTGGTCAACTTACGCTCAACTATCAAAAAATAAATGTTGAGGATAACAGTATTATTTTTATTTCCCCTTTTCAAAAACGCCAATGGAAACTTGATGCGGAAGATTTTGATTTTACGGTTTTGGCTTTTAAAGAGGATTTTCTGAATGAATTTTTCTCCGACAAACTGTTTACTTACCGATTGTCTTATTTCTATCAGTTAGAATTTCCTTTAAATATGCAGGTTGAGAAAGAAAACATCGATATGTATTGTGTTTTGTTATCAGAAATTAAAGCAGAATTACGTAAAACCAGAATAGACAGTGTACATATCATCCGTTCCCTAATCTATTACCTTTTACAAAAATTGAACAGAGTGTATGCGGAAAAGCATCAATTATCATTAAAAAATCAAGATACCAATTATGCCTTCCAGTTTAAAAAACTGATTGAAACAAATATCGAAAACAAACAACGGATCAGCGATTATACAGACTTAATGGGCATCAGTCGTATTACACTCAACAAATGTGTAAAAGACCAATTTAATGTAACTGCAACTCATTTGCTAAAGCAAAGATTGCTGGTGGAAATCAAAGATTACCTCATCCATTCTGAAATGACCGTTTCGCAAATTGCCTATAAACTCAACATTTCTGAGCCCAATCATTTGATGCGTTTTTTTAAAAGTCAAACAGGAATGACGACCACCGAATTTCTAGCCGATTATCAAAATGGTAGCATTGCTTAATAAATTGGTAGACTAGCTCATCGTGATGTGTGCTAATTTTACTAAACAATAAATAATATTAAAGTTATGAGCAAACAAGCATTGATTATCATCGACATTCAGAATGATTATTTTGAAAATGGCGCACTTGAATTAGTAAACCCAATAGAAGCAAGTTTAAACGCAGGTAAGGTATTGGAACATTTTAGAAAAAATAATTTACCCATTGCACATATTCAGCACATATCGGCTAATCCAGCGGAATCACCAGTTTTTGTAGAAGGAACATCTGGTGCAGAAATCCACGAAAATGTAAAACCACTTGCCGGAGAAAATGTTTTTCAAAAATTTTATCCAAACAGCTTCAGAGAAACAGGGCTTTTAGACTATTTAAAGGAAAATGACGTAACCGAAGTCGTTATTACAGGGATGATGACACACATGTGCATAGACGCCACCACAAGAGCGGCATTTGATTTTGGATACAAATGTACGGTTGTTGGCGATGCTTGTGCATCAAGAGATTTAGAAATCAATGGTAAAACTGTAAAAGCTGATGACGTGCACCATGCATTTTTAGCGGCATTAGAATTTTTCTATGCGGAGATAAAAAGTACCGAAGATTATCTTTCCGCATAAAAGATAATTCCACTTCACTATTATTCTCCACTTATATCCCGACTGCCAAAATATCTACTTCGCAGCATTGGGATTGTACAAATCGATAATTGGTAAGCTCATCAACAAACAAGGACAGCAGAAAAGTCCATTTGTCATAGATGAGCTTCCAACGATTTGTTTTATAGACCTGGTCTCTTTGTAGGGTCTTTATCGTATAATTTTGATGAACAATATTGACAAAATCTTTCGCTTTAAAATTGTGGTGACAATGAAAAGATAGGATCCGAGACAAAAAATAATTAGAAAGCATTCGAGATTTATATTTTGTAGAATAAGGGGAATAATAAAATAAAGCAACAAATTGAATGGAATTCTCATAGATAAAATCATAAATTCTGACTATTATTAAACCTGAAGTAGATACATTATAAATAACCGAAATTGAAAAATTTGATGCTAACAGAATTGATCAAACCATTCACCAATCTCCGACAGAAACTATTGTAAAGCTGTTTATATAGAACATAATACTAAATATTGAATCATCATCTAAATAATACATTTAGTACCTTTGCTAGGTGCTTAGAAAAACAATTTCCATATTCATTATGATTTCACTGGTAATTACCAGCTTTTCTCATTATTGGATATATTTAGGATTTGAAATTAATAAGAAGTACATCTCTAAAAATCTTTGTGAAAACCGCATGCGTCCAGAGATGCAGTGCAATGGTAAATGCTATTTGATGAAAAAACTCAAACAAGCAGAAGAGAATGATAAAAAACAGGATCAGGAGAATATTCTTAAAAATCTTGAAATTAGTTTTATCATAAAGCCACAACAAATAAACTTTCACAAATCTTGTAAAGTTCAATTAATAAAACGAGCATTTTCTACTTTTTCTTCCTTCTATAGTAATGAATACACAAAGGGCATTTTTCATCCGCCAAGATTATTGCATTCTTCTTTACATAAAATCTTACTTGCAGTATAGTGTATTAAATACACCTAAAGATTTGCATATCAGCCTTATGCAATTAAACAGTCATTTCCTATAATTTGTAGTTGCACTACAGTTACTACATAGATGGGGCGTGCTGATTATTGTGTATTGTAAAAACAATTTAATCACTTAAAAATGGAGAAAATAATACCGAAATATAATATTGATTTCAAAAAAGAAGGTCAGGATCACTTCTTTTTACACGTAAAAGATCGTACAGATAAATCAACAACAGCTTTTACTGATCCGCATAGCCATAATTATTATTGTCTTAACTTTCTGTACAAGGGTAAATTGCCACATTTTTCAGATTGGGACAACAGCGTAATCTCTGCACCTGCATTATTGATACTGGATATTGATCAGGTACATATTCATACAGATCTGGGAGATTGCCAAATTATCTCGATGGCTTTTTCTGCTAACTTCATACATGGACAAAATAAAAAAATAGGAGATTATATAGAATCCGTTTTTTCCCAAACTCACATTCAATTTTCTACTAAAGAATTAGAAGAATTAGATAAGTATCTTCAATTGATTTGTTTAGAAAATAACCGAGGTATCGATAGAAATTTAGAAATTATCAAGTGTTTGCTTAATGTAGTATTAATTCAATGTGCAGAGCTTAGCGATAAGCTGGCTAAAAAAACTTATAATAAAAATAACATATTTGCCAATTTTAAGAATGTCTTAAAAAAGCATTATAAAAGTAATCGTCAGGTTAAATTTTATGCTGATAAGCTAAATGTTACAACTGAAATGCTCACTCAGGTCGTAAAAGGAGCATGCAATAAAACTCCTAAACAAATGATAGACGAGCGCTTGCTAAAAGAAGCTAAAAGACTTCTTTATTGGTCTGATATAACTGTAAGGGAGGTTGCTTGGGAATTGGGTTTTAAAACTGATGGATATTTTAATCGATTCTTTAAAAAGTTCGAGGGTCAAACTCCTAAAGACTTTCAAAGAGAAGTACTTTAAATTGAGCAGACTTGATATGAATGCAAGGCGGCCTCTCTAGGTCGCCTTAATTTTAAACATTCCGCATAAGTGTAATTAAAGACCGCAAAAGTATAACCTAAACTAGTAGCTGTCAACGTAACTTTGCGGAAATGTTTAAGAAGCTTGTTTCCATATTGCTACTTCTTGCGTTGATTGGTTCAAACTTTTCACGTTATTTCGTCTTTGCTAGTTTTCAGATAAATAAGCAATACATAGTTGAGAAGCTTTGTGAAAACAGGAAACGACCACAATTGCAATGTAATGGGAATTGCTATTTAATGAAAAAGCTGAAACAGGCTGAAGAAAGCGAAAAAAAGCAAGCTGAAAAAAATGAGTTGAATAATATTGAGATTTGCTTATTACAGCAAACTTTCGATTTACCTTCTGCTTCTCCTTTGATAGATACGAAATTATCAAAATTATCCTCACTTTGCCCTTTTATCTATGTGAGCCATCATATAGATAGTATTTTTCGACCCCCTCGAATAATCGCATAACTATATATAATTATGAAGTATGGAGCAATTCTTTAATATAGAATTTAACTCCTTTTCTCAACTTCTGCGAAAGTGTTTACGCTTGTCGTAAAATGCTTTATGCACTAAATAAAAATTATGCGGTTCTTTTATATATTAATCATAATGCTTATTTCCGTGCAAGTTACAGCCCAGAATATAAGCGGCACTATTCTTTCTGATGAAGGTAAACCACTGTATGATATTAATGTCGGCCTCGATGGCACACATTATTATACTCAGACTAATCAGAAAGGTGAATTCACCTTAAAAAACGTTTCTCAAGGAGTTTACACTCTCGTAGCAACTGCGACATCTTATTCTACGGTTAAGCAGAATATAGTCATTGATAATGATAACATCGTTTTGAATTTAAAACTCATTAAGGATACTACTGAACTACAAGAAGTGATAATTACCTCTTTTAGAAACCTTCCAAAAGATGAGGCAAGTTTCTATGCTGCAAAATTACCTCTTAAAAATATTGAAAATCCACAGGTAATAAACTTGGTTTCTAACCAGATTATCTCGGAGCAGGCTGTACTTGATTTTAATTCTGCACTTAAAAATGTACCTGGTATAACAAAGGGATGGGCGTCAATGAATGGTTTTTATTCTAGCAGAGGCTTTAGTACACGAAACTACATAAGAAATGGTGTTGCCGCCTTCGCAACCGCAGATTTAGATGTTGCAAATATGGAACAAATTCAAGTGGTAAAGGGACCAACAGGTACCCTATTTGGAAGCCCGCTGGTTTCATTTGGCGGAATGATAAATCGAATTACCAAAAAATCTTTTGATTCAACCCGTGTAGAAGTAGGATATCAAGGAGGAAGTTATGACTTGAACAGATTTACCATAGATTTGAATACCCCACTGGTAAAGGATAAAACGGTATTATTTCGACTAAATGCTTCTCATCATTATTCTGGAAGTTTTCAGGATGCCGGTTTTATTAAGAGTGTATTTATTGCTCCAAGTCTATTTTACAGGGTAAACGAACGACTGAGCTTTAGTTTGGATGCTGAAATTTATTCTAGTGAAGCAACTTCACACTTACAGATAGTTCCGATGGGTTCTGGACAAGATGGTAAAGGAAATAGTAATCCGTCATCATTACCCATAGATTACAAACGATCCTACAGCAACAATAATATGACTATTAAATATCCCACTCAAAGTTTTTACGGACAAATAAAGTATAAAATGTCTGATAAATGGACTTCAGAAACCAATTTAGTACGTACAAAATCAGAAAACACTGGTAATTATTTGACCTTTCACCTTTTAAAAGGAGATAGTTTAATGGTACGTAATGTACTCCAATTTCCAACAGCTGTATATTCGGTAACCCAAATTCAACAAAACTTTACTGGCGACTTTAAGATTGGCAGAATGAGGAACAGACTCTTACTCGGAATCGATTATTACCAGAATTCATCTAACTCCTCTTCAAATGCGCTTGGAGGAAGAGGTGGCAGACCATCATTCGATACACTCAATATAAAAGGCAACATGCCTAACTATTCTATGTTGACACCACATTTAATAGATAAAAAGCTAGAAGGATTTCCTGCTGATTACGTTACTATGAATCTTATTACTTTCGCTGCTTATGCCTCTGATGTAGTAAATATCACAGATAATCTTTCGGCTATGCTTAGCCTTCGCATAGATAGGTCTATCAATAAAGGAACGACTAACGTAGCAACAAATGTGACTAATGGGAGTTTCAACCAAACCGCTGTTTCACCTAAGTTTGGGTTAGTTTATCAAGTAATAAAAAATCGAGTCAGCCTATTCGGAAACTATATGAATGGATTCCAAAATGTAGCACCTGTCACTCAACCCGATGGCAGTATTTCAACATTTAAGCCACAATATGCAAATCAACTAGAATTAGGAATCAAAACCGAGCTTGTAGGAGGCTTAATTAGTACAACAATTAGTTATTATGACATTCAGGTACAGAATACTTTAAGAACAGATGTCGATAGACCAACGTTTCAAGTTCAGGAAGGAACTCAATTTAGCAAAGGGTTTGAGATTGATTTATTCTCCAGACCAGTTGCTGGGCTATTGGTGAATGCTGGATTCGCATACAACGACAGTAAACTTACATCAGGAAATGCTGCAGTAAATGGATTACGTACTGCGAATTCAGGACCAGAGAAAACGGTAAACTTTTATGCTAGCTACAGTTTCCCCAAAACTAGCCTAAAGGGATTTGGAATCGGATTTGGCGGAAATTATAGTGATGAAAATTTAATCATTAACAATAAGACCGCAGGACAATTCTACCTTGATTCTTACACGATACTGAATGCTGGTGTTTTTTACAACAAGGAGCGTTACCGCTTTGGTGTAAATATCGATAATCTTAACAATCACCAATATTACACAGGTGGTTATGGGACCTTTACTCCAGGAATGCTACGCAGATGTATAGTAAGTTTAAATGTTCGATTTTAGTGTAAATAAGTTAAGAAGGCGGATCATATTATTCACAGTAAGTTATGCTATATAACTGCAAGCAGAGAAATTAATCCAGGATTTTAGACCCCCCCCCTGATACAAAAAAAATTAAAGTAGCACAATATATTTTTTAACTCAATTTTTAAATAAAATGAAAAATCAAATAAATATAATAATCTGTTTTTTTGCAATATTCACAAACAGTTTTACATCCTATGCACAGAACAAGAATGCTAATTTAGCAAAATTGACATTGGAACTGAATCATGTAGTAGGTAATAAGCCTTTAAAGCTTCAAGATGAATCATACATTAACGAAGCTGGAGAAAAGTTCAATATTACATCTTTCAATTATTTTATCAGTAATGTAAAACTGTATGAAAAAGATGGAAAGGAATACGTAATTCCCCAAGACAGTAGTTATTTTCTAATAAAAGAAAATGATCCTGCCAGCAAAAAAATCAACTTGAATATTCCTAAAGGTAAATACACCTCAGTAACATTTACAATCGGTGTAGATAGCCTAAGAAGCACAATGGATATTAGCCGTCGGACAGGTACGCTTGATATTTCGGGAGGAATGGTAGACGGAATGTACTGGACGTGGAACAGCGGCTACATCTTCATGAAGTTCGAAGGGGATTGTGAACAAGCGCCAATAGACAGGACCGGAAAGCGAAAATTCCGTTATCATATTGGAGGTTTTGGAGGATATAACAAACCTTCTATAAATAATATTCGGACAGTGACAATAGACCTTTCCAAAAAGGGATTAATTAAAGCAAAAAATAATACTAACAGCAGGGTTTTGATAGAGGTAAATGCATTGCAGGTATTTAACGGAAGAACAAAAGTCAGCATAGTGAAGAATCCAGCAGTAATGTTCGGCAACGTCAGCAAACTGATTTCAGAGAATTATACAGGGATGTTTAGTCATATTTCAACTAAAAATTGATGGTATGCTGAAGAAATATTATGTCTTAATAATTCTGTTTTCATTTGTGTTTTTAATGTCATTCAGTGAATCAATATTTAAAGGATTCGTAAATCCAGAACACTTCCCGGATCCTGTATATGAAGTTTTAAAAAACCCCGTAACAAAAGAAAGCTTTGAGCTTGGCCGAGAGTTGTTTTATGAAACTGCACTATCAAGGGACAATTCTATTTCATGTGGTTCTTGTCACATACAGTCATCTGCTTTTACTCAACATGGACATGATGTCAGTCACGGTATTGAAGATCGTTTAGGAAGTAGAAATTCTCCGCCGATAATGAATCTTGCCTGGAACAAAGCATTTTTTTGGGACGGTGGCGTATTTCATCTAGATATGTTTTCAATTTCACCCATTACGAATCCTGTAGAAATGGATGAAAAAATGGAGAATGTTTTAGAAAAGCTACGTTCCAAAAACGAATATCGTGAAAGGTTTAAAGCTGTGTATGGATCAGACGAAATTACGGGAAATCAGGTTTTTAAAGCCCTTTCGCATTTTATGATCATGTGTATCAGTAGCAATTCAAAATATGACAGTGTAATGCGAAAAACTGAAGTCCGTTTTACTGAGGTCGAGAATAAAGGATATAAAATATTTTTGAATAATTGTAGTAGTTGTCATAAAGAACCGCTTTTTACTGATGGATCCTTTAGAAATAACGGATTAGATAACAAATTTAATACTGATACTGGCAGGCAGACTATTACTCTTGATCCGGAAGACAGATTTAAATTTAAAGTTCCATCATTGCGGAACTTAACTTATACAGCACCGTATATGCATGACGGGAGATTTACAAAAATTGACCAGGTCTTAGATCATTATACCAAGGGGTTACAAGAAAGTCATACCCTTGATCCACTACTAAAAAAAAATGGACAACTCGGAATTCCATTAACCGAGGATGAAAAAATGAACCTGAAAGCTTTCTTAAAAACTTTGGATGATAAATATTTTATAACACGGAAAGATTTATCCGAACAATAACAACATTATGAAAAATACGATAACAACAATAGTCACCTGTTTTTTGATATTGACAATAATATCTTGTACAACAAAAGATAAGAAGAACAATGATAAGTCTTCAGAGCTTAATCATAAGAACGATAATAAGCCTTCAACGCATATTCATAAAATAGCTGATGTTAATGCAGAGGAATATTCGACAAAAGTTAACAATGGAACTATAAAAACAGATACGCTTAAAGGAAGCCCCGAGCGAACAGCTATGGGAAATATAGGTGACTGCCACATTCACATTATCTATAGTTCGCCAGGAACAAAGGGAAGAGTAATATGGGGTGGATTAGTGCCACTAAACCAGTTGTGGGTGACAGGTGCCCATAATGCCACAAGTATTAATTTTAATGAAGATGTGAATATTAATGGAAAAAGGATAAAGAAAGGTGAGTATGCATTTTTTACTATACCAGGAAAAGAAAGTTGGATACTTATTTTTAATACAAGAGTCCAACAGCATCTTACGGATGATTATAATCAAAGTGAGGATGTTCTTCGCATTCAGGTAATCCCCGAAAAATTACCTGTCCCAATTCAAAGATTAACCTATAAGGTTAAGGAAACATCAGAACTTGATGGCATAGTAAGTATGGAATGGGATTCGTTAAAAATATCTTTTTCAGTTACGGGCGTAGATCAAAAATAAACTTTAAATGTCCATACAAGCACATAAAGTAAATGAAAAAGATAACATTAATAAAGGAGGGTGTATTTATCGTACTCTTCTCCATAATAGGCAGAAACGCTATAGCGCAGGAAAACCTCCAAATTCCAGTTGTAAACCCTCCAATAAATACAGAGCTATTGTTCAGTAACAGAGGTGTGGCTTTTCAAATGATTATTGATAAAAAAATTAACAGCATTCCTAAACTCGGTTTTTTTAGCGTAACCTCTTTGGTGGGAGAATGGGATAATGATCAAATCAACGATTACATGACACAAGCCAGCCTTACTTATGAAATCGTGAAAGGCTTAAAAGTTGCCGGTGGTTTCCACGTTACGCCTGTGAAAGGAATGAGACCAATAGCCGGGTTAATTTATTCAAAAGCCAATCCCACCTGGTTATTTGTGGCAAATTCCAGAATAGATTTTTCTAAAGACACCAATATAGAAGGAATGTTTTTAGTGGAATATAAGCCGAAAATTAATGATAATTGGCGTTTTTATTCAAGAATTCAAGCTTTGTATGAATACAGCACCTTAATCGATATGCAAACCAGAAGCTATGTAATGGGGCGTGTTGGTTTAAGTTATAAAGAAATAACTTTTGGTGTGGGTACCAATATCGATTATTACGGTCCGGAAAAACATAATGAAAACAGCATCGGTGGCTTCCTAAGCTTCTTGTTATTCTAAAAGAAATAAATTTTACAAAGAATCAAAAATGAATAAATATATAATTACAATCGCATTATCTCTTTTAAGCCTTTCCGTTGATGCACAAGATTTCAAGTCGGATAATGTTCGCTATCAAACAATTTCGTGGACAGACTTTTTTAAAAAGTTAGAGAACAATCCAAAATTGGTGTATTATGACATCAGGACTGATGGTGAACGAGGTGACAATGGCAAGTCGCCACAATATAATCAAGGAAAAATAAAAGGAGCAATAGAAACCGATTTTGCTGATTTTGAAAAATATTATCCTGAATATTTAAAGCATAAAAATGATACAATCTACCTTTATTGCAGCCATAGCAAGAGATCAAGAGTGTTAGCCAAGCAGCTTGCAGATAAAGGTTTTGTAAATGTGGTGAATATCAATGGAGGTTTATCGTATTTCAACACGCTTTCTGAAAAGGAAATGCCTTATAAGACTAAATATTACATCAATAATCTGAAATACAAACTTGTTAATCCAACGGATTTTACCAAAGCATTCCAGAACGAAAAATACCAAATAATCGACATTAGACCGGATAGCTTATACTTAGGAATAGCCAAAGAGGAACGTAAAAATTCATTTGGAAACATCAAATCTGCTCTTCACATACCTTACGATAAATTAAAAGATAACTTAAAATTATTGGATAAAAACAAGAGTATTTATCTTTTCGATAATGAAGGAGAGCAAAGTCCGGTTGCAGCGAATTATTTAATTGAACAAGGCTACGATGTTAGTGTTTTACTTTTTGGGCTCAGCAATATAATTGGTTCCACGGCAAACAATGAAAGGGATTTTATAAAAACAAAATATCAATTTATTCTGCCTAAAGAATTACTGAAAATGACTGACCAAACTAGCAATTCAGTTATTATAGACATTAGAAGTGAAACTGAATTTAACGGGACAGACAAGGCTTCCTGGAAAAATATTGGGAAACTGAAAAATGCTATAAACATTCCATTTTCTACATTGAACGAGGAGAAAATAGCCCGTTATGGAGGAAAAGATATTATTATTTATGATATGATGATGAACGACGGCGAATTGTTTGTGTACGCTAAACGATTGAAAGAATATGGTGTGAAAGATTTATACTTACTCTATGGTGGTATTTCCAACGTTAAAGCTGGCATTTACGACTATCAAAATGTAAAATTGAAAATTTTGTTGGATGAAACATATTAGATACTAACATAATCCTTAAATATTCAAAAGGAATTTAAATAACCAATTCCTTTTCTCACCTACCTCTGAAAATCCTCGCGGATTTTCAGTTTAATGCTAATTGGAGAGTTAAGTCTTAAACCACGCAATCACTCCTAACCGAGACCGAAGTAAGCATCATCTTAAATAAAGCGATTTTATCGCTCCGTATTGCTTCCAACGGAACACTGAAAATTATCTTGACAGAAAAAGATATTAGGGAGTTTAGTTTAAATCAAAGTTTGGAGAAATAAGTATAATATCCTAAACCACGGTTTATACCTAATATGCCGTTATAAGTGAAATTCCTCCCGTATAGACCTTGCTACATTTGCATTACAATTTTAAAAGACAAATCATGCTAAAAGTAGTCAAGATCCATATTATTGCCATCAATCTTCTGGCATTATTAACTATGGGCTGTTCAGATTCTAAATCCGATCAGGTTAAGCAGTCAGTACCTGCTATTTCTGCCATAGAAATTAAAGAAGCGGGCTTTACTAGTCACTTAGATTATCCAGCGACTATTAAAGGTATTGTAGAAATAGATATTCGTCCAAAAGTGGAAGGATATATCGGAAAAGTCTGGGTTGAAGAAGGCGCACAGGTTAAAAAAGGACAGATATTGTTCACAATTGATGTACCACAGCTTCAAAATGCTACATTGATTGCAAAAGAAGATATTGCAAAATTAAAGTCCGAAGTTGCTGATGCGCAGTTAAAATTAAGCAGTCTTCGCCCGTTGGTCGAACAAAAAATCATCAGTGAAAATCAGTTGGAATCCGCAAGCTACCAGTTATCTGCAAAACAAGCCATGTTGAAACAGGCTACCCGTAAGCTTCAATCCACTATAGATGACAAGAACTATCTTAACATATTAGCTCCAATGAATGGCCAAATAGGTCTTATTCCTTTTAGAGAGGGAGCCTTGGTAAGTAGTACCACATTAGAGCCATTGACAAAAGTTGTAGACGTATCAAAAGTCTATGCCTATTATTCGATGAGTGAAAATGATTATAGGCATTTTATAAAACAAAATAATTCAGAATCGAAAACTGTCTTTTTGAAAAAAAGTCAGCCAGTCAAGTTACTGTCAGATAATGGAGAATATGTTGTTGAAGGAAAAATCGACGCATTAAACGACATAGTCCACTCATCCACAGGCTCGGTAACATTCAGGGCAATATTCGACAATCCAGAAAATATGCTTAAAGCAGGTGGATCGGCAGTAATCAGAATGTCCACAGATAAGCCTAACGGCATCCTCATTCCGCAGACTGCAGTCCAACAGATTATGAACAAATACTTTGTGTACAAACTAGATAAAAACAACAGAATCTTTCTTAGGGAGATTAAAGTGGATCATCATCCTGATGGTAAAAATTTCATCGTAACGAGCGGTCTTTCAAAAGGAGACATCATGACTATCAGCACCACAATGATGATGAAAGACAGTATGGAAGTAAAACCCGTCATGAAAAACATGCCAATTAACAGCACTAACTAAACTTTCGAATTATGTTAAAAGTTTTTATTGATAAACCAGTGGTATCTATAGTTATTTCGGTGATTGTAGTATTACTTGGATGGATAGGCTTTCGCTCGATACCCGTTTCGGAATATCCTGATATCGCACCTCCGATTGTTACTGTCTCAGCCTCATATATGGGGGCAAATGCAGATGTGGTACTTAACAGCGTGGTTGTACCTTTGGAAGAACAGATTAACGGAATGCCCGGAATGCTGTATATGAGTTCAAAGGTCGATAATGATGGAAATGCAAATATCTCGGTTTATTTCAATCTGGAAACAGATCCAGATATTGCTTTAGTAAATGTGCAGAACAGGGTAGCTAAAGCACAAGCCCTATTGCCTCCGGAAGTTATAAAGGCAGGTGTCACGACCAACAAACAGCAGCTGAATAATATGATGCTGTTTTCCCTTATCAGCGATGACAGTCGTTACGACCATACGTTTTTACATAATTATGTAAACATTAACCTGATACCTGAACTTAAAAGATTGAATGGTATTGGCGACGCCAACCTTTTTTCAAAACAAGATTTTGCCATGCGTATATGGCTTGATCCGGCAAAAATGAGCCAGCATGGCCTGGTTCCTAAAGACATTGAGGTCTTATTAAGTAAAAAGAATATTGATGGTTCTGCAGGAAGACTCGGAGAAGGTAGCAAACAATCATATGAATACATTCTAAAATATAAAGGACGTTTTACAGAGGTCGAAGAATTTGAGAATATCATTGTCAAGTCTGATGCCGGCAAAAAAATGCTACGATTGAAAGATGTAGCAAAAATTGAACTGGAATCATTCAAGAATAGTGTACTTAGTTATACCAACAACAAGTCGTCAGTGATTGTCGGTATAAATCCAGCTCCTGGCGCTAACGGATATAATTTATTAAAAGAATGTGAAGCAATCATATCCAAAGTGGAAAAAGATCTGCCATCAGGACTTCATTTCGATATTATTTATAGTGGTAACAATTTTTTGGATGCAGCATTTTCGAAAGTTAATCAAACATTACTGGAAGCACTACTATTGGTATTTTTAGTAGTATTCATTTTTCTTCAGGACTTACGTTCCACTTTGATACCAATTATAGCTGTTCCGGTATCTATCATTGGTACATTCTTCTTTATCAATTTGATGGGCTTTTCCATCAATCTCTTTACGCTATATGCATTAATTTTATCTATTGCTATTGTTGTGGATGATGCAATTGTAGTAGTTGAAGCGGTGCATGCTAATCTCGAGGGAAGATCTATTTCAGCAAAGGAGGCGACCAAAAACGCAATGAGTAAGATCACCGTTCCCATTATATCCATCACGCTCGTAATGTCTGCCGTGTTTGTGCCGGTAACATTTATAAGCGGATCAACGGGCATGTTTTACAAACAGTTTGGTCTCACTCTTGCGGTTGCAATTCTTATTTCTGCATTAAATGCATTAACATTAAGCCCTGCACTCTGTGCATTATTGCTGAAAGGAAACCATGGTCATACGGAGCAAAAGAAAAATGTACTGCAACGCTTTTTTACAGCTTTCAATGTGGCATTTTCTCAAATGGTTGCCAAATATAAAAGCATGTTGCTTTACCTTTTCAAGCATAAATGGATAACCTGTTCGCTGCTGGCTGTTTTTATTACTCTTTTTGTTTTCCTAGATCAGAATATTAAAAAAAGTTTTGTACCAAATGAGGATACTGGAATAATCCTTGCCGATATTTCGCTTCCGCCAGCAAGCTCGTCAGCCCGAACAACAATTATTTTAAATCAAGTAGACAGCTTGGTGCGAAGCCTCCCCGAAGTACAGTCGGTAACACAAATGTCTGGACAAGGAATGGTAAAAGGACTTGCAAGTTCAAATGCATCTGTCATCATAAAATTAAAACCATGGAAAGAAAGAGAACATGCTGAACAACATATTTCCGCTGTTACTAGTAAGCTGATGCAGATGAGTGCTTCAATACCAGAAGCCCGGATCATGTTCTTTCCAACACCTGCTCTACCAGGTTTTGCTACGTCAAGCAGTGTAGAATTTCAATTGCTAAATAAAACAAACCAGCCGATCGCTGTCTTTGATAAAGTTAAAAATGACTTTATCCAGAACCTCAGCAAAAGAGAAGAGATGATGTATGCTACTTCATTTTTTGAAGCCAATATGCCCCAATATGAAATTGAAATTGATGAGGCCAAATGTGAAGATGCTGGATTGAGCACATCAGATATCATGTCCACTTTGCAAGGATACATCGGTGGTTCCTACGTGTCTAATATGAATAAATTTGGAAAAATGTTTAAGGTAATATTGCAATCCGAAACGAAATTCAGGGAATCCAAACACGCACTCCAATCTATTTATGTAAAAACAAAAAGTGGAGAGATGGCGCCGATTTCACAGTTTGCAACCCTAAAGGAAAGTATAGGTGCAGAAAGTATTTCCAGATATAACCTCTATACCTCTATTCAGGTAATGGCTGCACCCGCTAATGCATTCAGTACAGGAGATGCTATCAATACAGTAAGCGAGGTCGCAAAGACACATTTACCATCAGGATATGATGTTGAGTTTTCAGGTCTTACAAGAGAAGAAACTCAAAATACCAACCAGGCTCTTCAGATATTTCTTCTTTGTCTGGTGTTTGTTTATTTTCTCCTATGCGCACAGTTCAATAACTTTTTATTGCCTCTCGCAGTATTGTTATCATTGCCCTTTGGACTTGCCGGAGCATATCTTTTTACTTGGATGTTTGGTCTTGATAATAATATTTATCTACAAATCTCCATCATTATGCTGATAGGTCTTCTTGCCAAGAATGCGATATTAATTATCGAATTTTCTGTCCAGCAAAGAAATAAGGGTATTAGCCTGGCAATGTCAGCTATGCAGGGTGCTACATCCCGTCTGCGACCAATATTGATGACTTCTTTTGCATTTGTTATTGGAATACTGCCCTTAATGTTCTCTAAAGGAGTCGGAGCTGCTGGAAATCAAGCGGTAGCAACTGGAGCTGTTGGCGGTATGCTTGTCGGAACTGTATTCGGAGTCATGGTAGTACCGATCCTTTATTTGGTATTTCAGTTCCTCAGTGAAAGAGTAATCAAAAAGAGTAGAGTTTAAATCAATTGGCTTTTCGAATTATAACATAATCACATCGGTATATGATTGTCAAAAAGAAATTAATTATAGGTGTTATTTCACTTTTCACAATAGTGGGATGCAAAGTAACAGCACCATATCAACGTCCGGAAACAGAAAAGCATATAAATCTAAGGGATAGTATGCTCATCCGGGATAACGTTCAAAAAAAAGAGATAGTGTGGAAAGAGATATTCTCTGATCCCAAATTGCAAAGAATAATCAATAACGCATTGATAAATAATATTGATCAAAAAATAGCGATTAAAAATATAGAAATAGCAAAGTTATTTGTTCGTCAATCAAAGATGGCCTATTATCCTCAACTGGATGTATATGCTAGTGCCAAGAAGGCGAAACTTGCTTATCCGCAAGGTTTCGGTTTCTTTACGGATGTCAATCAATTTGACCTCGGAGCATCTGCATCTTGGGAGATCGATCTTTGGGGGAAATTAAAGCACGCTAAAAAGATTGAAGCCGTCCGCTTGCTGAGGACTATCGAAGGCAAACGAATGATAGAAACAAATATTGTTGCTCTTGCAGCAGAACACTATTATCAGCTCGCATCACTGGATCAGTCTTTGAAAATATTAGAAGAGTCAAGAAAACTTCGTGAGAAAGACGTAGAAGTCGTGAAAAAATTGATGGCTATTGGTTTAACAACAAGTAAAGACTCGGATCAGAGTAATGCATTACTTCGTGAAGTAGATTTGCTGATACTAGATGCGAAACAAAAAATACGGGAAACAGAAAATAGTCTGAGTCTACTTACCGGCGGTTTTCCTGAAACTATTGAAAGAAGTACATTGGAACAACAGAACGAGATCTCAATATTTAAAGAATCAGGAATACCTATATCATTGCTTGCTAACCGTCCCGACATTAGAGAGGCCGAATTAGCTTTTCAAGAAAAATTCGAACAGGTAAATGTTTCCAGAACATTTTTTTATCCGTCGTTGACGCTTACTGCAGGAGGAGGATTCTCCAGCTTTCAGCTCAAAGAATTTTTTAATCCAATCTCCATTTTTGGAAATATCGCTGGAGGCCTGACCCAACCATTATTGTCTAAGGGAAAAAATAAGATTAGGCTACAGTATTCAATACTTGAAAAAGAAAAGGCTTATGACCTATATATTTTTAGTCTTGCTAAGGCAAGTCAGGAAGTTTCCGATGCCCTTTATGTTTTTGAACAATTTGGGGAACGCAAAAAGATAAGGAAAATACAAATAGACGATCTGAGTAGAGCAAAAGAATCTTCCATATCATTATTGGTCAATAACTATAACACCAATTACACGGATGTTCTGCTAGCAGAACGATTGCTATTAGAGTCAAAACTGAATGCTACAAACGATGCGTTACAAGAATGGATGAGTGTGGTGAAACTTTACAGGGCTTTAGGAGGTAGCTGGAACGAACAGAAAACAATTAAATGATGGCTACATCACTTTTAAAAAACGGCGATATGTGCTATAATATCAGCACAACGTACCACATCCATTTCTTATTATTAGGTATCTTTGTAAGTACAAACGGTATTAATATTTAACGAGTTATGAGAAACAATGCTGTAAAGGATATCAAAAGTCCTGCCGACTTTAATAAGGAATACTTAAAGCATGGTCATATTTCTATGTGTGAGACGTTAGAGATGCATCGTGAATCTGAAAATAATTTTTGCATTGTTGGAACACTTGAACAGATAAAAGGTGCCCAGAAAAGAATTCAGTTTGAAGCCGCACGAAAAAAGTTTTTCACTATTGTATTGGTGACAGCTGGTTCAATAAAGGAAAAGATAGGATTTACTGGATATGAATTTGGTCCTAATACTTTATATTTTGTTCCGGAAAATCAACTTCATACTATTGAGCATTGGAGCCGTGATGTGAAAGGATTTCATTGCATTTTTGATGTTGATTATTTTTTATTGTGTCTTAAAAATCAAGTAAAGCTCAATGATTATCCTTTTTTTCAGCCCGATGGTAATATCAGCCTGAAATTATCCGAAGCAGAGGTAGGTATTTTTACAGAGCTTTTTAAAAAAATTAAATACGAATATTGTTCACGCCGAAATCATAATGATGATTTGATGGTAAGACTCTATCTGAACATATTTCTACTTGAAGCTGAGCGTCTTCATGTTCACCATTCGGAGATTAGTAGAAGTGGTGTTCCACGTCGCGAGCTTCTTGTAGCAAATTTCCAGAAGCTGGTTTCAAAAAACTACAAGGAAAAGCGGCAAGTTAGTGATTATGCCGCGTTGCTTTATGTCAGCCCTCATTATCTCAATGATACGGTGAAGGAGTTCACAGGAAGTGCTGCTAGTGATTTTATCCATGACAACGTGATTTCAGAAGCAAAGTCGTTACTAATACAAACCGAACTATCGATTACCCAGGTTGCCTATGAGCTCAATTATAGCGATCAATCTTATTTCTGTAGATTTTTCAAATCTAAAGTCGGTATAAGTGCTAAAAAATATCGGGAAGCTCATACTGCACTTATATAGGTTAGCAGAAAAAATTACAGTTTAATCTAAATTATAATGAAATGGACAGAAGACTATTTATAAAAAACGGATCATTGGCAGTTTTGTCGATCTCAGTTCCTTCTGTATTTTTAAACAGCAATGCTATGGAAAAAAGTAATCAAAAATTATACGATACAATTATTATAGGTGGTAGCTATGCAGGACTTGCTTCTGCCATGACACTAGGACGTTCTTTAAGGAATGTACTGGTAATTGATAGTGGGAATCCCTGCAATAAACAGACGCCGCATTCGCAGAATTTTTTAACAAGAGATGGTATGCCTCCTGGAAAAATTGCTGAGATCGCAAAGGAAGAAGTATCTAAATATCCAAGCATTGAATTTCACAAAGGCTTGGCAGTAAATGGTAAAAGAATATCTGAAGGTTTTCAAATAACGACTTCGGATGGTCAGTCATTTAAAGGGAGGAAGTTAATTTTTGCTACTGGAATAATAGATGTAATGCACGACATAACTGGGTTTTCAGAATGCTGGGGTATATCTGTAATACACTGTCCATACTGTCACGGGTATGAATTCAAGGGCAAGAAAACAGCCATATTAGCTGATGGAGATAAGGTTATGCACTTCGTATCATTAATTAAAAATTTGACGGATGATGTCACATTAATAACTTCTGGTAAATCCTCAATGCAAAAGGACAGCATAGCTAAACTTAATAGAAACGGCATAAACGTAATCCAGAAAAAAATTTCTGAAATCAGCCATAATAATGGATATGTCAATCAACTTAGTTTCTCAGACGGGGCAATAGAAAACTTCGATGCAGTATATGCTCCCTTACCATTCCGACAACATTGTAGCATACCGCAAGAATTAGGTTGTGAAATGACAGAAACTGGGCATATCAAAATAGATTCCTCACAAAAAACGAGTATAGAGGGTATTTATGCAGTAGGAGATAATTCCACCCAATTAAGAGCTGTGTCCCTAGCCGTTTCATCTGGAAATGTTGCAGGGTTTAAGGTGAACTCTGAATTGGCTCATGATATATTGCTATAATTGAGCAAATCCGTTATCATCTAATTTCTAATTTACATTATAATGTAAACTATATCCTTAATACCCCTATAATCCAGAACTTAAGCAAATACATGATTTAACATCGCAATTATGCTAGTAGTATAAAACTAATGAGTTAAATATTATTTCGTTTAAGATGAGGGCTATGATTCGATAAGCGAATATGAATGGAAAATTTATACAATGAAGTTTTATACAAACTTAATGATGAACTTAATGATTATGATCATGGAGAAGATTATCCTATTCAAAGTTGTGAAACGATTATCATTATTATTTTAAAAGCACTTTCAGATCTAAAGACAATTGTTTTGAATAGAGGTTTCAAAAATATTGATGAAGAAATTTATTTTTTTAAATATCAAAAACCAGTTATTGTAGCAAAACTTATTTATTACAATGCTGTATTCAAACTGGAAACAAAGAAGCCTACTGAAACCAAGGCAATAAAGAAGGTTCTAAATAAAGAATTAGCAAAACTCAAAGGTTTTTTTAACAGCAATTTGGAATTTTATAAATACTATAGGACGAATAATTCTTTTATAGATGATAAATTATTTTTGAGAGGAAAACACGACTTAAAGTTGAGTTTGGATACGGTTTATTTTGAAAGTGACCATCGATTTTCTACTTCTCACGATTTTAAAGTAGCCAAGATAATTGCAAACGATCAAATACAAATTTATATAGAGAAGCAACTATATAACCTTAAAAATGGTAATAAAATTGAGAACACGTCATTAAACTGGACAGGAAGTAAAACGGCACTAACGGAATTAGTTTATGCTTTGTACTCCCAAGGCGTATTTGATAATGGGAATGCAGATATCAAAGGTATTGCCAAAACCCTTGAACGTGTTTTTAATATTGATTTAGGCGATTTTTATCACACATTTATGGAACTTAGCTCCCGAAAAATAAATCGAACTAAATTTATTGATAGCCTCCGTGATTCTTTACTTAAGAAAATGGATGAGAAAGAGGAATAACGGCAAAATGCTACACACCTCTTGATATATGAATACTATTTTTCAATAGAATACTCTCCGAAGTAATAGGAGTTTCTTTCTGCTTTTCTTCTTGTTGCTCCAGTACTTCTTTAGGTTCCGGCGTGATGGATAACTGTATTTTGCGTTCCACCGAAGCCAGTTCCGTTTTTAGCTCACTCAATCGGTTTTCTTTAGACCAAGTTCCATTAACAACTTCCTGAAGAACAGGTAAATCTTTTTGTATTTCCGTAATTTTCTTTTGTTCTTGTTCGATATAAGTAGGTAATTTTTCTAGTGCATTAAGGAAATTCATCGCAGCCAGCTTTTCATCTTTAGCGATGATACCGTTATTGTATGAGTATTTAATGTTTCCTTCTCCCTGTATTAGAAAACGGTTTACCCGAATATCCACGCCATCTTTCTGCGACATTTCGGTTTTGACCAACAAAGTAAATCCGTAAAGGCTTCCGATTTCATCATAATCACCACTTGTACGAGATCTGTCTGCAAGCTGGTTGAGCTTTGCACCGATTTGTTTAGTATCCGTATTGGGCGGTAAGCCGTCCAACTGTACAGGATTTGCGATTATGCCGTCCGAACGTTTTTGGATACGTCCTTGCAGATTATTCCAATCAAGGCTCATACGGTCAAAGCGGGATTGGGCTTTATCAAGTTCAGCCATATAGTCTTCCAATTTGTACTTCGCACTATACTTTGAACGGTTGAATGCCTGTTTTTCGCTTTCCAATCCAGCAATCTGTTTTTCTAATTTGGCTTTATCCAACAGGTCTGTATTTCCTGAAAGTATCGCCACATATTCCGAAAAGTTCATTCCCGATTTTTCGTCCATACTGCCCTCGTCAATAGTCCGTTTGCCTAGATTATTGTTTTTTAACTGGTCTATAAAAAGTTGTTTGTTGTAAAGCAGATTGAACTTATAACTATCCAATGATTTTTCTACGGCATAGATAATTACATCAACTTTGTTATTGGCAAAGAATTTGGCAATTTCATTGCCTTTGCGAACTGCTCTTCCATCACGTTGGGCAAGGTCGCTCGGTCGCCACGGTGTATCGAGATGATGAACGGCAACGGCTCTTTTCTGAGCGTTTACACCTGTACCCAACATACTTGTAGAACCGAACAGCACACGAATTTTGCCCTCGTTCATTCCTTTGATAAGTTCCTTTCGTTGCTTGTCACTTTTGGCTTCCTGTATAAAACGAACTTCTGATGCAGGTAAACCGTGGTCTTCTACAAGTTTGCGTTTAATTTCAGAATAAACATTCCATTCGTTGGACTTGTAAGTTCCCAAATCAGAAAAAACGAACTGCGTTCCTTTCTGTGCGTTGTATTGGTTGTAATACTTCGCAATGTTTGCCGCACAATGCGAAGCCTTATTATTGGGGTGGTCATCATACGCACCGCTTACCATCCGCATATCGAGCGACATCTTACGGGCGTAGTCCGTTGCGATAAGCATCTTTGCTTTTTCTTCGCTCTGACTTAGCGGAGGTCTGCCCAACAGTTCTGCATTTCCTGTTTTGGCAAACTCCATTAGCTTTTTGATAAAATCTTCCTGGTCGGGAGTAGGCGGTATATTATATAACACCTCGTTCTTGTTGGGGCGGTCAATGCCTATATCTTTTGCCGTTCGGTAATCTGTAATTTCGGAGTAGAATTGCGCAAGCTCTGGTACTTTGATAAAGTATCGGAAACGCTCTTTTGCAACGATATTGTTCGCTACCGAAAATTCGTAGTCCGTTGTTTTCCTTGCATAGATGGCTGCCCACGCATCAAAGGAATGGATACCCTGTTTTTCCATTGCTCGTGGTCGCAGGTATTTAAAAAGTAGGTACAGTTCCGTAAGTGAGTTGCTTATGGTCGTTCCCGAAAGGAAAGTTGCTCCCATATCCGCATTGATGCGTTCCTGAATGGTACGGATAGCAAAGAGCAGGTTCAATGCCTTTTGGCTACCGTCCACATTGCCCAATCCGGCAACCCTTGTATGTCTTGTATTGAACATCAGGTTCTTGAATTGGTGGCTTTCATCAACGAACAAATGGTCAATGCCCATCATCTTAAAATCCACTACATCATCTTTACGATTTTCAATATCGTGTTGCAGGGTTTTCAGCTTGACTTCGAGGTTTTCTTTCCGCTTGATTACTCCGGCAAGCATACCTCTGGTAACTTCCTTTCCTTGCGATTGCAGTGCATCGAGGTTACGCTCCACGCTGTCCAATTCGATTTCGAGGATTTCCTTTTGTATTTCGGGCGACTGCGGTATCATACCGAATTGGTCGTGTGTGAGGATTACACAATCCCAATCGTTGTTTTTAATATCCCCAAAAATTCTCAAGCGTTTTTGGGGTGTAAAATCTTCTTTGCCCGGAAACAGGATTTTTGCGTGTGGGTAAGCAGTGCGGTAGGCTTCAGCAATTTCGTGAACATTGCTTTTCAGCCCAATAATCATAGGCTTATGGGCTAACCCCAAACGCTTCATTTCCTGTGCAGCCGTACACATTACCAACGTTTTTCCTGCACCTACTTCGTGGTCGCAGATAGCACCGTTGTTCAGCTTTATCATCCAAACGGTGTCCTTTTGGCTTGAATACAGGTCTTCAATGCCCAATGCCTTACGGTCTAATCCCGGAAAGTCCTGATGGCTGCCGTCATAGTTCGGACGGACGAAGCAGTTAAACGTATCGTTATATTGGTCGGTCAGCCTGTTTCTAAACTCATCGTTTTGGGCGTGAAGCCAATCGGTAAAGGCGGTACGGATTTCATCAATCTTGGTGTTCGCCATTTGTATGGCTTCCATATCCCGTACCTTGACCTCTTGGTCGCCAACCATCACTTTTTTGGTAATATCAGGCGTGGTATTGACAAGGGCGTGTTTGAGCAGGGCAATCCCGTCAAACGTCCGGCTTTCGGCTTTGACGGCGTATTTCTCCCAAATGTGCATATTCCCCTGATGACACTTTACGGAAAAGTCATCGGAGCTTTCGGAATAATGAACGAGTACATCTGCATCGAACAGGTGCGAAGCAAAACGGGCGTAAATGCCTGTGGGTATCCAGCGTTCGCCCAAATTAAAATCGAGTTCCTCAAACTCAATTCGTCTTGGTCGGGCTTCTTCCAGAACGGTAAGGCTTGCTTTGGCTTCGGTATCATTGGGATTGTTTTTAATGTAGCTCTGTACCTCTTGGGCTTTCTCTACTACGTTTCCTGCAATCCAGCGTTCGGCTATTTCATATTCCTTTTGTAAAGGATTGTAGTAAATACGACCGTGTAAGGCTTCTTTTAATGCATCATCGGTCATACCACTGATATCAGACATATAGTCCAAATCCACGCTTCCGTATTTGTTCAGCGAAGCCGCTAACGCTTCTTCGGGATTGTCCGTTGCTATTGTTAACATGGAGAAACTTACAGGACGGCTAAATATATCCGCTTTATGAACTACACCACCTACGACACGCTCCAAATAAGGGATTTCCTTACCGGAGCTATCCGTTTTGATGAGCTTGATATTATCGGCACTGTTGAGCTTGCCGTACTTTTTGACAAACGCATCGTAAAGGCTGTTAAGATTTTCCCGTTCTCCCTTGTATTCGGTCTGAAACTTTGCCTCTTTATTGTAAAGGTCTTGGTAAACATCACGGACAGTAATGTACGCTTCGGCTCTTGCTTTCTGTAAGATCGGTAAAGCTAAAGGGTGGAAAACTGCCGTACCGTGTGATGTATCTACATCTTGCAGATGACCGACCCAACCATTATCCAAAACAAGGCAATCGTTACGGTGGTACGATTGCAGTTCGCCACTATAAGGAGCACGTTCGGGAATAGTATCGGGAATAGTATCGGGAACGGCTGGCTTATCGGCTTGGCCATTCCCGTTTATTTGTGAAAACAGGTCGCCGATAGCTTCCTGTTTTTTGACATTTGTAGATGTATTTTCACTGGAGGCAATGATAGTAACAGGGGGCGTATAAGGTTGCTGCATCGCACTACTAAACAGGTCAGGTTGGCGACTTATTGCACCTCTTCTATTGTTGGTGCTTTGCCTTTTAACTTGTGTCGTTCTTTCGGGCGGAGCTGCAATCATTACGGGTTCATTCGCATTCTCAAACAGGTCGAAGATGCTTAGTTGCTTTAATTCCTGTGGGCTTTCCCGATGGGTTACAGGTTGCGGTTTTTGCTGAGTGCTTACAGGTTCAATAACCGTTGGTTGAATCGGGATTTGTATAATAGGCTCATTGTTCTGTTCGCCTTTGTATAAATTCAAATTCAGGTGCTTTCCAAAATCTTCGGAAAGCATATGTTTGAGGTCCTTGGCAATTCCGTCAACGCCGTCTTTATGGGTATAAACGAGTGCAGGTTGTCCGTACGGGTCGGTATCTAATTTGCGATCGGTATGCACAATCCTTGTGCTGTCTTGAAAGAGCGCATTGCCCGGCGTATTATATTCCGTTTGCCTGCTTTGGCAAAACAGATCTTCCCTTTCGGTCAGACTTTGTTTTGCTCTGTTCTTTTGCAGAATAATCAAATCACTGCCAACCTCCGTACCTGCATAATCTGTAAACAAGTTGTTGGGCAGGCGAATAACTGAAATGAGATTGTTATCCTGCATCAACGCTCTGCGTATGGGTTCGTTCTTAGGGCTATTGAGGATGCCTTGCGAAGTAACATAAGCCAATATGCCACCATCACGAAGCATATCTGTACCTTTCAGAAAGAAATAATTGTGTATGCTTCGGGCTGCCTGTACTTTTGCCGTGTCTTTGCTTCGGGAATAGGAAAGGTCGAATATCGAAGTATCGCCAAACGGAATATTACTGGCGATTACATCATAGCTATTTTGTTCCTTTTCGGGAATTTCCTCAAAGCCACTTACACGGATATTACTTTCGGGATAAAGCTGTTTTAAAACCTTGCCTGTCAGCAAGTCTTTTTCATAAGCGGTAACACTTTGCCCGTTTTCCGCAAAGGATTGTATGAATGAGCCGATACCTGCGGATGGGTCGAGGAATTTATCAATGCTAAGACCTTTATCCCGCAATGTTGCGGAAATAGCATCTATGACCTGTGGCGGTGTATAAAAAGCCGTTAGTACTGAGCTTTTCATACTATCTGCATATCTTCGGTATTGCTTTTCGTCTTCGGAATTTTCTTTTAGCAGTTGGTGGAGTTCCTGCGTGAGTGGAAAAAGTTCGTGTTCTGTTTTTCTCCAATGATTGATGTCTATATCGTCCGCTATGGGATTAAGTACGAATTTAAGACCGCCAAATCCGCTGTATTGCATCATTAGCAGTCTTTCGCCTACGGAGGCTTGTCGTTTCTCCTTTTCCAGTTTAAAAGCAATTCGCAGGGCATCAATGTTCTGTTGGAGATGTTGCTTCTTACTGAAGCCCATTTTCCTCTATCCAGATTGCGATGGTTCCGGTTATTTCGGTATAGAGTATGTCAAACTCATAACCGTATGCAAAATCATCGGTTAGTTCATAGCCGGAGAAAACAGGCTCGCAAACAAGAAAAATCTTAAGGGTAAACGGTCGCAGTTCCTCATCTGCCATTATGGTATCAAACTCATTGCATACCACCTGAAAAACAGTGTCGAATTTGGAGAAGTGCAAGCCCTCAAACAGAATGTAGTTGGCTATCTCGTTGCATTGTTCAACTGCATTTCCCGAACTAAAAGCACCCTCGTAGGCATTCGTAGCCCACGAAGAACGTTGCTCAATAAATTTTTGGTCGTTTGCTTTTTGGGGGAAGCTGGTGTTTAATAATTCTTGCAGTCGTAACCTGAAATACGATAAGTCTTTTTGCTGTGTACCCATACTATAATTTTATTTAGAATTTTACCTGAGGTCAAAATTATAGCAGTAGATAAGACCCTTTGTGGAAGTGGCAGGGTTTGGCTTTGAGAGGTAGGATTTGGCGTAAGTATAGATGTTCGTTAAGTATAAATCTCTAATTTTACCAAGTGAGTAATTTAAAATATTAGTAAAAACTACTTATCAAATTGTAGTATCAAAAGAGCAATCTTTTCAAACATTTCCGATAGCTTATGGTGCAGGGTTTTTTATAAATTATAAGGGAAATTTATTTTTTATTACCGCAGACCACAATATTCATCTCACCGACCATAAAATAAACGAGAGAACTGCGATTGATAACTATGTTGGTGTACTAAACAATATTAGTGATAAAAATAATTTTTCTACTGCAATCACACCCATTGGAGTTTTTTATTATATGGAAAGTTTTGATATTTCTAAAGAAGATTTAAATCCACAACTTATAGATGTTGCAATAAGCCTTGTCAACAGAAATAAATTTGAATTTCCTTTTTTAACAGATGAAGACATTAAGGATGAAAATTCAAAACCCTTTGTGTCACCTAATGAACAGAAAATGGAATTTTTAGATGAACATATTGTAATTCCGTCAAAAGATGATATTTATTTTGTGTATGGTAAGATAAGACCAGAGATTAAAGGACTATTCTTGCATAGAGAAAATACTTTTAGAAACGAATTAAAGTATATTGATACGTACGGAAATTTTATGCTGTTAAATACAAAGGATGAAATTTCAGATGTCGAGGATTGGGCAGGACTTAGTGGTTCCCCTGTTTTAAATCAAAATGGAAAATGTATTGGAGTTTTATGCTCAGTTAATGAAGGAACACAATCAGTATTTGTAAAGCCTTTTAGCAAAATAACACAGTTTTTAGATACAATAATTTTACAAGAACAAATCAGAATAGAAAATGAGAATATATAACGTTGAATTATTAGTATATGGACAAGTTGCTGTAAAAAGAGCAATAGATTTTGGTACAGAAAAAGAGCTTGACTTAGGAAATGTTTTTCGTAGTGATATTTCTATAAAGCCCCATAAGCTAGGTTTTTTGATTTCTTCAACTGTATATACAGCTGACCAAAATAGGGCCTATAAAGTCGCATTGCTGTTTATCGGTAAAATGTTGGATATTTTATCAATTAGAGCCAATTCATCTCTCAATGTAAGTTCAAATGAATATAAGCAAGTTGAAAGCGGAAACAATGTAAGAGCATTAATCAATCGAGAAGAATTTATGCACTGTTTTAGAATTGCTCGTGACCTAAATCTAAATCAAGACAAACTCTTGAGAGCATTCAGTTGGTATAGAAAAGGCTTATACACTGATGACCCATTTGATAAATTTTTAGCATTTTGGAATGCTATAAGTGTAATTGCTGACGGTTATTGTAATGATAATGAGAGAACACGCCAAGGTATAATAAATAAAATATGGGATTGTTTTATAACACTTTGGGGAGAATGTGCACTCTGGGAATTTATAAATGGCGATGACAGATGGATTAATGACAATAACGATATCCGGAATAAAATTGCACATGGTGGTGTTACTGTAGATGTGCAATATGTAGAAGATGTAATTACCAAATTACCTGTTGTTCAAAACGTAGCTTATAAATTTCTACAACAATGGGCAGAAAGATTAGGTAGTAACGTAGCTAATGAAGTTTTTTAAATTTAATAATTATGCCTAAGTGTTACCAAGAAATTGTAACATTTTCCCAACCTCAATATCCATTCTAGAAAAGGCAAACCATTTTTTGCCCAAGTCTTTCAGTGATGCTCCGATATGGTAGAGTTCTGTGTTGTCAATTATTAAAAATCGGTCGTGAGCATCTGAAAATAACTCAACCTCAATCCGAGGATACTGGCTGTTGTACCGTTGTACATCCAGTCGTAACTGATTGCTGATGCTTTTAATATAAATTGTTGCAGTTACATCATCCTTGCGCTTTCCTAATAAAGTCAGTACCGTATCGTCCACATAATTATCCAGGAGGATAATTGAGCTTTTGGCACTTCGGATGATATCTGAAACAAAGGTATAGGCATCAAAAATCTGCCCATTGTAAAAAACACCTTTTTCGCTGTGGAGCTTATCGCTTTCCAAAGCTTTAAAAATCTCTTCAAATTTTTGGTCGGTTTCCAATTGTTTAAGTTCAATCTTATCCAAACGATAAAAAAGAGAAGCGTTACTGATAAGCATTCTTCGCATTTCTACAAAGGCTTCCATAATTTCAACACTGACTTTAACCGCTATATCTGAACGGAGTATGGCAGAAGACATTGCGACCCCTTGTTCTGTAAAAACATAGGGCAAATAACGTCTTCCGCCATAACTTAAACTTGAGGTTCCAAATTGGAACCTCAAGTTTTCAACTTCCTCTTCGGTCAGTTGAAAGCAAAAAGAAGCAGGAAACCTCTCAATATTTCTTTTTACGGCTTTGTTGAGGTTTTTTGTTTCCACCTGATATAAGGTAGCGAGGTCGCTATCCAACATCACTTGCTTGCCACGTATGGTATAAATTAGGTTTCTGATTTCCTTGCTAATAATGATGGTTTTATTTTCCATTACTTTTTGTAGCTTTTATTTTTATTAAACTCAAAAGAGGTTGTACAATCCTCTTTCAATACGATATACGCATCGAATTTCTTACCTGCCTTGCTTTTCATTCCTTTGATGAGTGAAGTTTTCTTTTTGTTGATAAGGCTTTCAATATCGGCTATGCCGATTTGTACGCCACACACATTACGGAACTGTACCCAATTACAAGCCTCATCAGGACACTTCACGATTTTATCACGTGTAATGAGTTGCTTAGTTTTACATTTCGGGCAAGCCAATTTCGGCAAGTTGTTGTGGGCGATAGAAGTTTGCAGCAATTCATTGGTAATAGACGAAGCATAATTTTCCATTTCCTTTTGAAACATTCCAGGATCAGCTTGGCCATTTTCGATTTTCTGCAAAGCCAATTCCCATTCGGCGGTCATTGCCACATCCGCAATTTTACGGTCTTTGACCAATTCGTACACCTGCAATCCCTTTTCGGTAGGGATTAGGGATTTCTTTTCTCTTTGGATATAATTGCGGGTAAACAGGGTTTCAATTATTGCGGCTCTTGTAGCCGGAGTACCGATACCGATATTTTGTAAAGCCTTGCGTTCTTCTTCGTTTTCAATTTCCTTTCCTGCACTTTCCATAGCCGACAAAAGCCCTGCTTCGGTATAAAGTACAGGTGGTTTGGTTTTCTTTTCTAAAACGGAGGCTTCTTTTATTTTGAGTTCATCACCTTTTTTAAGTTCGGGCAAATCTTGTACAGGTTCAGTATCATCATCAGAAAAGCTACCTTTAATGCCACGCCAGCCAGCTTCCATAATCTTACAGCCTTTCGTAGTGAAATCGTAATGCAATACTTGTATTCCCACATCAGTCAACTCTTTGATACAGGCTGGAGAAAGGGCTTCCAGCAATCGAAAGGCAATCATATCATAAACCTCATTTTCTTTTGCGTTCAGTGCTGACGGGATTTTATCTGTAATCAGTAATCCGTGGTGGTCGGTAACACGCAGGTCGTTCACAATGCGTTTATTGAAGCGACCCCATTTCATTTTTGATATTGCAGTCTTGCAGGGATCATGATCCTGCAATGCCCTAATGAGGTTTGGTATTTCTGCCCACATATCTTCAGGAATGTATTTGCTTCCGGTACGTGGGTATGTGATAAACTTCTTTTCGTAGAGGCTTTGGGCAATATTGAGTGTTTCTTCGGCAGAAAGGTTGAGTTTTTTATTAGCTTCTTTTTGTAGTCCTGTAAGGTCAAACAGCAAAGGTGGTTGCTCCGTTACGCTTTTAGTTTCTACCGATGTAACTGTTGCCGTTTCAGTTCGCTGAATGGATTTCAGTTTATCATCGGCAAGTTTTTGGTCTTCCCATTTGGTTTTGGAAAGACTTTTAAAATCTATCAACTCTTTATTGTGCGATAGCTGTATCTGCCAATATTCCTTTATTGAGAAATTTTTGTTTTCCAGATAGCGTTTGCATATCAAAGCCAATGTAGGCGTTTGTACTCTTCCGAGTGAATAGATGCCATTTCCTGCGGCTATGCTCAATGCCTGTGTAGCATTGATACCCACGAACCAATCGGCACGGCTTCTGCCTTGTGCCGCCTGATACAATCCGTCAAATGCTGCCCCGTCTTTTAGATTGTCAAAGCCTTGTTTTATAGCTTTTTCAGTTAGTGAGCTTATCCAAAGACGTTCAAAAGGTTTGTTGCATTTGAGGTATTCGTAGATATAGCGAAATATCAATTCGCCCTCACGTCCTGCATCGGTAGCAACAATAATGCTATTGCTACGGCTAAAAAGCTGTTCAATGACTTTCAATTGCTTTAATGCACCTGTATCGGCGGTATAACCTTTGTCTTTTTTCACTTTCCGGACGGTCAGCAAAAAAGGATTGGGGAGTATTGGCAAAGCTGCTTTGTCAAATCCCGAAATCCCGTAATCTTCGGGCATTCCCAATCCTATTAAATGACCGAATGCCCACGTAACAAAATAGCCGTTACCTGTCAGGTAGCCGTCCTTTTTATCGGATGCTCCCACAAGTCCGGCTATTTCTCTTGCTACGCTTGGTTTTTCTGCAATGATTGTTTTCATACTTGATTACCTTTTTACGCCTTTGGATTTTGCAGGAGCTTTCGGCTTTTCCTGTTGTTCCTGCTGTTGTTTGTTTTTCGGTCTTTGTTGCCCCGACTTCAAAGGCTCGTTGATATTTTTGGTCGCTTCGTTGGTCTTGCCCTCCGAATTGACGGCAGTTTGCGTTTTATGGGCTTCGGTGGGTTTTACCCTTTCTTTATATTGATTAGGAAACTCAAAGCCTGTTTTACCTGTATCTTTGTTGAAAGTGATATAGCCATTGTACGTTTGTCCTTTCTTATCAACCAGCCCTGCCATATAAACCGTTTGTCCGGCTTTGAAATCCTTATGTTGCTCATCGGTCAGTTCTTTGCCTCTGAATGTTTTTGGAGCTTCCTGTGGCTGGTTTTGCTGATTGTTTTGTTGGTTGTTTTGTGTTTGACCGTTGTTTTGGCTTTGCCTGTTGGAATTATTGCGGTCAAAAAGGAACTCTACATAACGCTTATCAGCATTGAACTGTACCGTTGCCGAGAACTCCGTTCCTTTCGTGGAAATCATACCGTCTAACTTTAGCGGTTTACCTTCCATTAAAGTTTGCTTCTGCTCATCGTTCAGCTTTACACCTTTAATTTCATCGTGAATTTTTATGAAATCCGTCCGTAAGGCAATTACATCATTGGTTAATCTGTCTATGCTGATAATGGACGGCATCAGTTCGCCCGTTTTGGAATTGGTCAGGTTAACCACACGCCCGATATTACCTGTTTCGAGCAGGTTCTTTTTGTCTTCATCGGTAAACTTGTGTCCGAAAAACTCAAAATGCAGATTAGGTTCTTTTTTGATGCCATGTATTCCCACAACAACTCTTCCGTCTTCGGCTTGTTGTAAAGACAGGCGGGCATCCGTGCGGAGAATAGTACCACCGAGGTTAACGCCAATAGGTAGGAGTTCATTGGTTTTATAACCTTTCAGTAAAGGATCAAGTAGGTTTCTTTTTTCAAGGTATTCCTTGCTTAATCCGAGATTGGTCATAGTCTCCCAATCAATTTGCTCCGGCTTGTAGCGGTACTCGCTGGCTTCCGGTGTTTTTTGTGTTGTTTCCATATTATTTTGATTTTCTTGTTTCTTATCCTGTTGCGGTTCTGTTTTTACTTCGTGTTCTTTCATCACTTTTTCGCCTTCGGGAGTCGGCTTATCTACCTGCTTTTGCATTTCCTGTGCTTTTTCAACGGCAATAGGTGCAGGCACTTTGAAGAATGAAAAATTGGTAGGGTTCTTTAGCTGGCTGAAAAAATTAGAGAAGAAATTAGAAAAGAAATCACCGCTTTTATCCACACGCATAAACTGGTTTTGGTTTTTCTTCGTGGGATCAACAGTTTCCATTTTTCCGTTCTCGTCAATACTCTTTACGGCTTGGATTTTCATTTTTTCTTTATCCAGCACCAATAATATGTCCGATAACTGTTCGGGCATTTCCTGTTTACTTGTTGTTTCTTCGCTCATACTCTGAAAATTTTAAAAGTTCACTGCCGAATGTAAAATAAGCGTTGGCGGTATTGCAGGAAGTGGCACTCAAAGGCAGTCTTTGTCTTTCATTGGCGTTCATTTTGAGGGAGGGTTAAAACTCTCTCTAATGAACTGATGTACATCAGATAGCTTGTAATACAATTTTCCACTAATGGTATAATACGGTAGTTTCCCAATAGAGCGATACCGTTGCAGGGAACGGTTGCTGATTTTAAGCATTTGAAGTAAATCCTGGTTATCGAGCAATTCTTCGCCATCTATGCTATTGCGTTTCTTTTGCAACTCATTTATATTGTCGCCCAGCATATCCAAGCGACCCATTAAGCGTTCCATCCACGCCAAAAATTCCATTCTGTCAATATTCATAGGGATATACTTTTAAGAGTTCACACCTATTTTTTATCTGTCTTTAGCTTTCTGCCTTTTTCGATATAGCTTTTGCCTTTTGCCATAAGCTCCTGCACAAATTCATCACTGCTCTGTACGGCATTCGCATTGAGCATATCCTTAATTGCTCCTATGGTGTAGAAATATTGACCATAGATTTTTGAATAAGCAATCTCTCCTTTGATGCGCATACGCCATAAGGTCTTTTCGCTGATGTGCAGGTATTGACATACCTCGTGGTTATTGAGCCACAGGTCATCATAGCTTGTATCATCCAATCTTTTCAGGTAGTCGGCAATGGCATTAATACGGCTGTTTAGCTGTTGCCACGCTTCTTCTTCAATGGTTATTATTTTCATTGAACAGTTTTTTAAAGTTCACTATGCAAAATTGGTAAGGATGGCAGTGTTTGTCTGCCAATGCTTGCCAATTGGTTTGGCAATTTTTTGAAAGTTTTTACAATTAGGAAAAACCCTTGTTTAATAAGGGTTTGGAGGCATTGGAGATATTTTGTAAGGCAGTTTTGCCAACATTTGCCAATTGGCAGATATGGGCAAAGAAAAAGCAGTACATTTTGTGTACTGCTCTGAACATACAGTTTTAATGTAGCTAAAGGTCTTTATCCATATATTCTTCAAGTGATATTTTGAGCTGGTCTAAAAATGCCGTTCGGGAACCTGCCCTTGTTTTCATTCGGTGGAAAGAGTGATGAATATCGTTTAAGGGAGTTCGGAATAGGACTTGAAAAATCAATCCTAATTTTCGGATACCTATTTTTCCGTATGCAATGGAATTTGAAGCATAAAGAGCATATATCAGTTCGATAAGTGCATTTTGAGAATTTGTCCACGAAATATCCTTGGTTGCATCTAAATTTTGTAAAATCGTGTCGGGGGTTTCGTCGGGATTTATTTTGGTAAGCATATAAGTATAAAGTAATTCATTGGCAATAATATGTGCTATCTTATTGTCATAATATGTAGAAAAACTAAGGTCAATTTCAAATACGCCACTCTTTAATCCATCGTGGTAATTGACTTGCCCGAGCTTGAAATAACTATGGTCACGGTCTATCCTGCCAGTCCGATAGTACCTATAAAAATCCTCATTGCAAATGCTTTCTTTGTATTCTGATTTGAGGGTTTTTAATAGATTCTCATAATAACTTTGATGTATTTTGCCATTGCTCACAGGGCAGGTAGTTTCGATGCGGAAGACTTTGTTATAGTAAATGAGCTTTCCTAAGATTTGTGGCTTAATGTTCTTGAAAAAGTCAATTTCTTGCTGCTCATTTGTAAATCCATCCTGCAAAACTTTTGCTTTTATGGTACACAGCATTTCCTTCAGGAACAAGGTCATTTGGTAAGCCTCTTCCGTAGTTTGCATCATTTGAGAAGAAAGTTTATCTTCCTGATGCCGAATTTGCGTCAATAATTTACTCAACACGATTTCCATAGCATAGTCTTTTAGAGTTTCTCACTATTTGTTTCGGAGTTGCAACTGTTGTTGATATGCCAAAATTTGGGAATAAACTTGAAAAAAATCTCACAGGTCCCCCACAGTGTGGGAATTTTTTTCAAAGATTTTTATATTAGCACTAATGAAAAAGAGTAAAGCACCAATGTACTTTACCCTTTATTTTTTTATATTTGCAGTATTGATTTACGAGGTAAACGAATGAAAGCAAGTGCAGTAAGCACCATTACTAAATCGTTACCGATAGAGTGTCCCTCTCTTGTAAACTACTATTTATTAGCCACTTTGGGCTATAATTAATCTTTTAATAAAAAAGCGTAAATACGAACTTTTAGTTTTACAAAATGAAGTGTTGAGCAGCTACTTAATAAATAAAGATCAAAATAAACAGTAGTTGTTTTTAAATATACTATTTGTTCTGACTAAAATTGTGATGATGTATTACTTTACTACAGTGGAGTATTTTAAAAATAGATTCGTTTTATAATGGTTTTGATTAAATTATATGGATGTTATTTTAGTAATTATAGGTCTTTCTGTTTTTTTTTGTTTTTCTATTTAAAAGAGAGGTTTTAGAGAAAACAAAATCGGCTATATACATTGCAACCCTCTGTGCAATTTTGTTTTTTGCAGGAATTATTCTTTTTTATTTTAATATTAAAATAGCAAGTACGTTAATGATACCGCTCGTTCAGTTCGTTTTATATAGGCTTTTTTATTTTACTTTTGTTAAAATTTATAAAAGAAAGCCTAAAGATACATGGTGGAGTATGGATCTATCTTTAATGGCAGATGGAATATTTAATTTTATATGTGTCTTACTTGCATTTGGTTTCCCTCTAGTATGGCTATTTTAATTTGGTAAAGTTATAAAATGCTGGTTTGTACTTCTCCTGGAAACTGTCATTTAAGATTAAAAAATGTACAGTCATCAATGATGTAGTTAAGCTAAGGTATAATAATAAACACATTATTTACAAAACCGCAATAAAATGAATTATTTAATAATACTTTTAAATCGAGTACACTTTTTTCTCACAAAAGTTAATAATCAAAGTGCATTATTGGGTGCTTCTATATTAGTTTCATTAGTGCTTTTTTTAAATGTAGGAAATGTAATTTTATTAATATATTCTACATCAAAAAACTATAGCACAATAAGTATTAAAATTGGAATTCCTGTTTTATTGTTTATTTTCTTTTTGGTGTTCACTTTAGCTTGTAAGAAAAAGAAGCAAGTTACAGCTACAGGTGTGTTAAAATTACGTAAAATTAAATTGTGTAAAATATAATTTTACGTAATTTTGTTTAATAATTAATCAAGTCTTTATTATGAAAGATCCTTTAAGCCTTAAAAACCAGTTGTGTTTTCCAATATATGCACTAGCCAAAGAAGTGGTAAACCAATACAGACCACTGTTAGACGAGTTGGATGTTACTTATCCGCAGTATTTGGTGTTGATGGTTTTGTGGGATAACGAAGAACAGACAGTAGGGCAGTTAGGTGAAAAACTTTTTCTGGACAGTGGTACACTGACACCTTTGCTAAAACGGATGGAACAGAAAGATATGGTAATTCGCAAAAGATCTTCTGATGACGAACGTATTGTGAAACTTTCGCTTACTGCAAAAGGAAAGGCATTAAAAGAAAAAGCGAAAAACATACCGCACCGCATTATGGAATCTATAGGAATTTCACAAGAAGAACTATTGATATTAAAAGAAATAACAACAAAAATTTTAAATAAAAAGAAATGAAAACATTGTATACAACAGCAGCTACCGCAAAAGGTGGTAGAGACGGAAGCGTAAAAAGCGAAAACGGAATATTGGATCTTCAGGTACGTATGCCAAAAGCATTGGGTGGAAGCAGTGATGACTTCGCAAATCCGGAAATGCTTTTCGCAGCAGGATATTCGGCTTGTTTTGACAGTGCTTTGAACCTAGTGATAAAGAAGGAAAAAGTATCAACAGGCGAAACATCGGTTACTGCAAAAGTGAGCATCGGTCAGATTGATAACGGTGGTTTTGGATTAGCTGTAGAATTGCATGCAAACATTCCGGGAGTAACGATCGATCAAGCACAGGAACTGATTGAAAAAGCACATCAGATATGTCCGTATTCAAACGCGACCCGTGGTAATATCGAAGTAAATCTAACGGTTTCAAATAACTAAAATTTATGCAAACGTTAGCAGCAATATTCACCGCATTGGTGGCAATTGAACATCTTTACATTCTTTGGATGGAAATGTTCGCATGGGAAACAGCCGGTAAAAAAACATTCGGAAAATCGTTACCTCATGAGCTTTTCAAACCTACAAAAGGTCTGGCAGCAAATCAAGGACTTTACAATGGTTTTCTTGCCGCAGGTCTTATCTGGACTTTTTTCATAGAAAATTCCGAATGGAGTAGTAACATCAGGTTGTTCTTTTTGGGTTGCGTTGCAATTGCCGGTATTTTCGGAGCGTTGACTGCTTCAAAAAAAATATTCTATGTACAGGCACTTCCTGCCCTCATAGCAATATTATTTGTACTAATTTCAAAATAAAAAAATGACGTTAATAGATAATTTAAATTGGAGACATGCTGTAAAAGCGTATGATCCATCAAAAAAAGTAAGCGAAGAACACATCGCACAAATTGTAGAAGCTGCTCGTTTAGCCCCGACATCTTCTGGGTTGCAGCCATTTAAGGTTCTCGTGTGCGCGATGCCGAAATCAAAGAAAAACTGTCAAAAGGCGCATTGAATCCCGAATGTATGCGCGATGCTTCGCATGTGATTATTTTCGCAGCTTGGGATCGATACACCGAAGAGCGTATTGATAAAGTGTACGATTTTACAACTGAAGAACGCGGTTTGCCTAAAGGACGATTTGGAAGTTATACCGATAAGTTGAAATCGATCTATCTGCCGCAACCTGCCGAACTGAATTTTGCACATACCGCACGCCAAACCTATATTGCGTTGGGATTGGCATTAGCACAGGCAGCTGAATTAAAGATCGATACCACTCCTGTAGAAGGTTTTAATAACGAAAGGGTTGATGAGGTGTTGGATCTTAAAAAGCACGGATTAAAAAGTGTTTCACTTATGTACGTTGGTTACGCCGATCAGGAAAAAGACTGGGTGGGATCAATGAAAAAAGTACGTATTCCCAAAGAAGAATTTGTAATGGAATTCTAACTAAAAAAGCAGATAAAAGAAATTCTCTTATCTGCTTTTTATATTTTTTGATAGATGATATGTAACTGTCTATTTCAAAGAATTAAGATAAGCGTCTAATTGTTTTACATAATCCATTGCAAAGCCTACAACTCCTTTTCCTTCCAGCTTTTTCTCCTCATCTTTTGACATTTTTTTCTGCTTAATGAAACTTTCGGTTTCGTAATTTTTCTGATCAATCAGGTATTTAGCTTCAACAGATAAATCCTCAACAAAATAATCATCGGCAGCAGTTTTAAAGTTTATTGCTACTTTTCCCATTGTCTGGCGATCGTTCTTTTCAAAAGCATATTGTTTATTGGTAGTTAAAAGCTGTGTGTTTACATAAGCCGTTACCAGTTTTGTTTGCGAATCTGCATCAATGGTAATAAATTCGCTGCTTCCTTTTTCAGATATGTAGTATTGATCACCAATACGTTGTACAGTACTGCTCTGTATCTGTTTTTTTAACTTATCGAAATTCTTCTTTTCTGCAAAAAAGATCTCGCTAACGTGCGCTATGTACTGATACCTTGGTAATTTGTTAAACGATTTGTTGTCTTTAATAGCTTCGGTCCATTTAATAGTATAATTATTAAAAGAACTATTGAACACATTACCTAATGCGAGTATTCCGGTAAATGTTTCCAAAGGTTGTTTCTGTTCGGTTAGTTTAAAATCTATCTGATAGTGCTTTTTGCCCTTATTGGCTTTTTTATAGGTGTCAAAAGAATGATCTAAAACTTCTAAAAGCGCCTT
>Ga0233365_1000108_pt1 | contig 43314 bp, 37 predicted proteins | sample ElkDunMinimDraft_27_FD_191535 | JGI IMG/M metagenome (GOLD analysis project Ga0233365, IMG submission 191535) | Fecal eukaryotic communites from dung pellets of Tule Elk in California, USA - Elk Dung C36 | ecosystem: Host-associated > Mammals > Digestive system > Large intestine > Fecal | place...
GCCTCGATGGCCTCGGGCGGCATGGATACCCTGCCGCACAACGGCGCGGTCATCACCCTGCTCGCGGTCACCGGCCTGACCCACCGGCAGTCCTACAAGGACATCTTCGCCATCACCCTGATCAAGACCGCGGCGGTATTCGTGATCATCGGGCTGTTCTACGCGACCGGCCTGGTCTGAGCGCTCGTCGGCGCGCCCGCGCCGCAGCGCACGGCGGTCGCTCCGCCGTCGCCGCGCACGCCGGCGCGCGCGGGCAGTGGCGGCGCGGCAAGCCGGATCGGCCACGATCGTGCGCGTCTCGTGCGGCGTCCATCCATCCCGCATGCGCATGCCACCGGCTTGCATGGGGCACCCGGACCGTACTGGATCGGTAATGTGTGAACGGTCACAACCGGGGCCGTGGCGCGTGGCTAATCTCCGCGCAGGGGACCACCAAGGACACTGCCATGCACCCAGGCCTCTCCCAGGGGGAGCGTGCCGCGCTGGAGCGCGCGCACCGCCAGCGCTACCGGCTTGCCCGGCCGCCACGCTTCCAGCCCGCGCGGGAACAACATCGCGCCGGCGCCGGGACGGCCGCGTCCGGGATGGAGAAGGCCTCCGTCGGGCGCCTGCTCACACTGCCCGCGCCGCCTTTCGCGGTGCGCGTGCTCAACAACATGAGCTATGGCGCCACGCCCGAATCGCTCGCCGAGTTCAACGGGCTGGGTAGCAGCGACAGTGCGCGGCTGACCGCATGGGTCGACCGCCAGCTCGATCCGGCCTCCATCGACGATGCGGCCGTGGCCACACGCCTGGCCGGCGCCGGCTACACCACGCTGGGCAAGACGCTGACGCAGCAGTGGTCGCAGCACGTGCGCGCCGAGGTGGAATATGCGGTGCGCATGCGCCCCGGCAGCGAGGTGCAGCGCGAGGCCCTGGTGCGCGCGGTGTTCTCCAGGCGGCAGCTGTTCGAGGTCGCCACCGCGTTCTGGCACGACCACTTCAACGTGATGGTCAGCGACTACGACTGCTGCCCGGTCTATGGCCACTACGACCGCGAGGTGATCCGCGCCAATGCCTTCGGCAACTTCCGCAAGATGCTCGAGGACGTGGCGCGCAGCACGGCGATGATGATCTACCTGGACAACAAGTCCAACCGCCGCTCCGGCCCGAACGAGAACTTCGCGCGCGAACTTCTGGAACTGCACACCTTCGGCGCCGAGAACTACCTGGGCTTCATGGATCCCTTCGAGGTCCCGCCCTGCCCGGAAGACCCGGCCTACCCGATCGGCTACACCGACATCGACGTCTACGAGACCGCAGCCGCGTTCACCGGCTGGACGATCAACAACAACCACTGGGAATTCACCCACGCCGGCAAGGACGACGGCACGTTCTACTACCACGCCGACTGGCACGACTCCGGACCGAAATTCGTGCTCGGACGCTTCATCTATCCCGAGCGTCCGGCGCTGCAGGACGGCCGCGACATCCTCGACCGGATCGCCAGCCATCCGCGCGTGGCGAAGTTCATCTGCCGCAAGCTGGTGCGACGGTTCGTGGCCGACGACGCGCCGCAGGCCCTGGTCGACAGCGCGGCAACGGTGTTCCGCGACAACTGGCGCGCGCCCGACCAGATCAGGCGCACGCTGCGCCATATCCTGCTGTCCGACCACGCCCAGCATGCATGGGGGCGCAAGGTCAGGCGCCCGTTCGAGGCGGTGGCCGCGACGCTGCGCGTGCTCGGCTGCCAGTGGACCTATACCTTCGACGAGAACCGCAGCAACGACCTCAACTGGCGAATGGGCTTCACCGGGCACCAGCCCTACGACTGGGCCGCGCCCAACGGCTATCCGGACGTCGCCACCGCCTGGTCCGGCGCCAACAGCTTCGGCATGACGTGGAAGCTGCAGAACTGGCTCACCGAGGCCAACAATGTCGCCGGCAACGGCAAGCTGCTGCCGATCCTCGAACTCACCCGCGCCGGCCTCGCGCCCGCGCAGTGGACGGCCAATCGCCTGGTCGAGTTCTGGTGCCGGCGCATCCTGGGCTACCAGCCCACGGCCCAGCGCCTCGACGTGCTGCGCCGGTTCATGGCCCAGAACGGAGATCCGGCGACCTATGTCATCGAGGACGGCAACATCTGGGCGCAGAACGACCTCAAGCGCCACTACAACCACGAGCGGCTGCGCAGCATGGTCTCGCTGATCCTGATGTCGCCCGAATTCCTGAGCCGCTGAGGACGAGACCATGACAATCGAACTCGATCGCCGCGGTTTCCTGAAAGGTTGCTGCGCCACCGCCGCAGCCGGCGTCGCCGGCCCGGCGCTGTTTTTCGGCGGCGACGCGCATGCCGCGGCCAACGGCTACGACACCGTCGTCCACGTGTTCCTGCGCGGCGGGATCGACGGGCTGAACCTCGTCGTCCCGCTGTCCGGCAACGACCGCACCTACTACGAGCAGGCGCGTCCGGACATCCGGGTGCCGGTCAGCGGCGAGAACGCCGCCCTGCCGCTCACCCTGGCCAACGGTGCGGCGACCGGCTTCGGCCTGCACGCGGCCGCCAGCGGACTGCGCGACATCTGGGCCGACGGCAGGCTGGCCATCGTGCACTGCTGCGGCATGCAGTCCACGGTGACGCGCAGCCACTTCGACGCCCAGCAATACCTGGACTTCGGCACCCCCGGCAACAAGGGCAGCGGCACCGGCTGGCTGGCACGCGCATGGGCCACGCATCCGGGCGCATCTTCGTCGGTGCTCATGCCGGCACTGGCGGTCAACAGCCGCCTGCCGGCCAACCTGCTGGGCGCCACCCAGGCCCTGACCATGGGCAGCCCGACCGATTTCGACCTCAACGGCGGCTCCTGGGCATGGCAGCGTGCGCGCGACGGCGCGCCGGCCGGCTTCCGCGGCGTCAACGAGACGCTGGCCCAGATGTGGGAGGGCAATGTCGGAATCGAGCACAGCGGCCGCGCCGCCAATGCCGCGCTGCGCACCATCGGCCAGCAGGCCTACACCGGCACCCTGCCCGCCGCGTGGCCGACCTCCACCTTCGCGCGCCAGCTGTGGACGGTGGCGCAGTCGATCCGTTTCAACGTCGGCCTGCGCTATGCGGCGGTCGATGTCGGCGGCTGGGATACGCACGAAAGCCAGGGCAATGCCGGCGGCGGCTATTTCCATGGCCGCGTGGGCGAGCTGTCGCAGGCGCTTGCGGCCTTCTACGGCGAACTGGCCGGCAGCGGCCAGATGGGGCGGGTGACCGTCGTCGTGCAGTCCGAGTTCGGCCGACGCGTGCGCGAGAACGGCAGCGGGGGCACCGACCACGGCTACGGCAATCCGCTGCTGGTGATGGGCGGCCCGGTGAACGGCCGCCGCTTCTACGGCAGCTGGGCCGGCCTGCACCCGGAGATCCTGTCGCCCCACTTCGGCGATGTCCCGGTGACTACCGACTTCCGGCGGGTCTTCACCGAACTGCTGCAGGCGCGCATGGGAAATGCCCGGACCGGCGAGGTCTTCCCCGGCTACGGCGGCTACAGCCCGCTGGGCATCTTCGCCGGTGCCGGCGTGGCCGTAGCGACCGCATCCGCGCCGGGGCGGCGGGTCCCCGAGCCCGCTCTGTCCAACCTGCGCACCGGTAATCCGGCGCCGGAGCCGGCAGCGACCACCGCGGCCACACCGGTACCGATCCGCCATCGCCGCGCCAGCGTGCGCATGCCGGCGCGCGTGACGCAGCCGCTGCTGCGCCTGCGGCTGAAGCTCTACCGGTTGATGCAGCAGCACCGCCTGTAAGGTGCCGCAGCCCCGTGTTCGTGCGGGGCGCGGCGAGGCAGGCATGAGGCGCTGCGCGGCGCCAGGCGACGGCGACGGCGACGGCGACGGCGACGGTGGCGGGTGGCGGGTGGCGGGTGGCGGGCCAGCACGCGAACGGAGCGCGACACCCGCGTCCACCGGTGAACGCCCGCCCGCAGGTCGGGCACGATGCGCCCGATGGCCGGCCGGATGCGCCGGCCGCCGCTTATGGATAGACCAGTCCGCCGGCCGCATCCGCGTGGCAGGTCGTCGCCGGCCCTGCGCCGCGCGAACGACGCGCTCCCGGTCCGCGCCAGACCAAAAAAAAGCGGGCCGAAGCCCGCTTTTTTCCTGCGACGGAGGTCGTGCCTTACTCGGCCGACCCGCCCTCGCCTTCCTCGATGGCCTTCATCGACAGGCGGATGCGGCCCTGCTTGTCGACTTCCAGCACCTTGACCTTGACCACGTCGCCTTCCTTGAGCACGTCGCTGACCTTCTCGACGCGATCGTTGGAGATCTGCGACACGTGCACCAGCCCGTCCTTCCCGGGGGAGATGGTGACGAAGGCGCCGAAGTCCATGATCTTGGCGACCTTGCCCTCGTAGATGCGGCCCGGCTCGACGTCCGAGGTGATCTGCTCGATCCGGTCCTTGGCGGCCTGGCCGGCGATGGCATTGACCGAGGCGATGACGATGGTGCCGTCGTCCTGGATGTCGATCTGGGTGCCGGTTTCCTTGGTGATCGCCTGGATCACCGAGCCGCCCTTGCCGATCACTTCGCGGATCTTGTCGGGGTGGATCTTGATCGTGATCAGGCGCGGCGCGAACTCGCTCAGCTCGGCACGCGGCGCCGTCAGGGCGTTGGACATCTCCTTGAGGATGTGCAGACGGCCCTGCTTGGCCTGGGCCAGCGCGACCTTCATGATCTCCTCGGTGATGCCCTGGATCTTGATGTCCATCTGCAGGGCGGAGATGCCCTTCTCGGTACCGGCGACCTTGAAGTCCATGTCGCCGAGGTGGTCTTCGTCACCCAGGATGTCCGACAGCACGACGAACTCGTCGCCTTCCTTGATCAGGCCCATCGCGATGCCGGCGACCGGCGCCTTGATCGGCACGCCCGCGTCCATCAGCGCCAGCGACGAACCGCACACCGACGCCATCGACGAGGAGCCGTTGGACTCGGTGATCTCCGAGACCACGCGGATGGTGTAGGGGAACTCTTCCATCGTCGGCATGACGGCCAGCACGCCGCGCTTGGCGAGGCGGCCATGGCCGATCTCGCGGCGCTTGGGGCCCATCATGCGGCCGGCTTCGCCCACCGAGTAGGGGGGGAAGTTGTAATGGAACAGGAAGTGTTCCTTGTACTCGCCGGCGACGGCATCGATGATCTGGCCATCGCGCGCGGTGCCCAGCGTCACGGCCACGATCGCCTGCGTCTCGCCGCGGGTGAACAGCGCCGAGCCGTGGACGCGCGGCAGGATGCCGACCTTGGACGCGATCGGACGCACGGTGTCGAGCGCGCGGCCGTCGATGCGGACCTTGGTCTTGAGGACCGACTCGCGCATGGTCCGGTATTCCTGCTCGCCGAACTCCTTGGACAGCTCGCCGGACGACCAGGCATTGGCCTCGGCCTGCGGGCTGAGCGCATCGAGGATGGCCTTGCGGATCTGCGAGATGGCGTCGCGGCGCTCGAGCTTGTCGCGCACCTGGAAGGCGCTGGCCAGCTGCTCGCCCACGGCGTGGCGGAGCGCGGACACCAGGCCTTCATTGGCCGGCGGCGCCTGCCAGTCCCACTTGGGCTTGCCGGCTTCGGCGACCAGCTCGTTGATCGCACCGATGGCGACCTGCATCTGCTGGTGGCCGAACATCACCGCGCCCAGCATCACGTCCTCGGACAGTTCCTTGGCTTCGGATTCGACCATCAGCACCGCGTTGGAGGTACCGGCGACGACCAGCTCCAGGTCCGAGTCGACCAGCTCGCTGACGGTCGGGTTGAGCAGGTACTGGCCGGCCTTGTAGCCGACCTTGGCGGCACCGATCGGGCCGTCGAAGGGCGCGCCCGACAGCGACAGCGCGGCCGAGGCGCCGATCAGGGCCAGGATGTCGCCGTCCACTTCCGGGTTCATCGACATCACGGTGGCGATGATCTGGACTTCGTTGCGGAAGCCGTCCGGGAACAGCGGGCGGATCGGGCGGTCGATCAGGCGCGAGATCAGGGTTTCCTTCTCGGTCTGCCGGCCTTCACGCTTGAAGAAACCACCGGGGATGCGGCCGCCGGCGTAGAACTTTTCCTGGTAGTCCACGGTCAGCGGGAAGAAATCCTGCCCTTCGCGCGCGGTCTTGTTGGCCACGGCGGTGACCAGCAGCACGGTGCCCTCGCAGGAGACCAGGACCGCACCGCCGGCCTGGCGCGCGATCTCGCCGGTTTCGAGGGTGATGGTCTGTTTGCCGTACTGGAAGCTCTTGGTAACTTTTGCCACTTGGAATTCCTTGATGACTCTTTCGATGGACCGGCCGGGACCCCTGTCCCGATCGGGCGGCCGCGTCCACCACGGCCAAAAAAGAACCGCGGCGCATGACGCGCCGCGGCGGTATCGGGTTTAGCGACGCAGACCGAGCTTCTCGATCAGTGCCTTGTAGCGCGCCACGTCCTTGCGATGCAGATAGTCGAGCAGGCTGCGGCGGCGGTTGACCATCATCAGCAGGCCGCGCCGGCTGTGGTGGTCCTTCTTGTGCGTCTTGAAGTGTTCGGTCAGGTGCACGATGCGGGCGGTGAGCAGGGCCACCTGGACTTCCGGCGAACCGGTGTCGTTGGCGCCGCGCGCGTGTTCCTGGATGATCTGGCTGTTGTCGATGGACATATGGAACCTCTGGTCACGAAACCCGCAGAGCGCGTCGCCGCATCATCGACGTCGGCGTCGTACCGCAAGGGCTCGTCATGGGATGGCGGGAAGGCCGGAATGGCCAGCCCGGTACTGCTGTAGCGGTTTTGGAAGTGCTTGAAAAAGCCGTGGAATTGTAGCCCCTGCCGGGACACCGGACAAGCTCAGGCCGGGCCGCCGGCCGCCGCGCCGCAGGCCCAGGAGAACAGCCGCTGCGGGCGCAGCGTGCCATCGTCGACCTGGCCAAGGCCCAGCGCCCGCCCGCCGGGGCCGAACACGGCCACGCTGCCGGACACCCCGAAGTCGCCCCCGACCGTCTGTCCCCGGCCCAGGCGCCGTGCCTGGGCCTCGTCCAGTTCCACCGGCGGCCAGGACGCCATGCCGCGTTCCAGCGGCAGCAGGCAGGCCAGCAGGCTGCGGTCGCCGCGCGCGGCCAGGGTCTGCAGTTCTTCCAGGGTCCACATCCGCGGATCGCGGAAGGGGTCGACCCACAGCCGCCGCAGTTCGGCCACGTGGGCGCCGCAGCCCAGGGCTTCGCCCAGGTCGCGCACCAGGCTGCGCACATAGGTGCCGGAACCGCACTCCACGTGCAGGCGCAGCTGTGGCGGCACGCCGTTCAGGTCGTCGAGCAGGTCGCCGGCCGACTCCAGCCGGAACTCGTGCACGTCCACCGGGCGCGGCTCGACCTCGACCACCTCGCCACGTCGTGCCTTGGCGTACAGCGGCTCGCCGCCGCGCTTGAGGGCCGAGTAGATGGGTGGGCGCTGCTGGATGCGCCCGGTGAGCGCGTGCAGGGCCTCGTCGATCTGGGGGATGCGCAGCGCCGGGACCGGCCGCTCGCGCAGGGGCTGGCCGTCGGCGTCGTCCGTGTCGGTGACCACGCCCAGGCGCGCGACGGTGTCGTAGGCCTTGCGCGCGCCCAGCAGTCCGCCGGCGATCTTGGTGGCCTCGCCGAAGCACACCGGAAGCAGCCCGGTGGCCAGCGGGTCGAGGCTGCCGGTATGGCCGGCCTTCTCGGCGCGGAACAGGTGCCGCACGCGCTGCAGCGCCTGGTTGGAACTCAGGCCACGCGGCTTGTCGAACAGCAGGATGCCATCGAGCTTCCTGAATTTCGTACGCGGGCGGGCGGTCATCGTGGAATGCGCAGGAAAGGGATGCCGGCACGGCCGTCGACGGCCGTGGACCGGGGGGCGGCGGCCAGGGGCGTTCCTACAGGTCGCGCAGCAACTGGTCGATGCGCTCGCCGCGATCGACCGAATCGTCGTAGTGGAAATGCAGCTCGGGCACGTGCCGCATCTTCACCGCCCGCGCCAGGCGGAAACGGATCTCGGGCGCGACCGCCTTCAGCCCCTTGATCGCCTCGACCGAGCGTTCGGCCTGCAGCGCGGTCACGAAGACCTTGGCGTGGGCCAGGTCACGCGTGACCTCCACGTCCGACACGCTCACCGAGGGCAGGCCATGTTCGGACACGGCCTCGCGCACCAGGGTGCCCAGCTCCCTGCGGAGCTGCGCGGCGATTCGGTCGGTACGGGAAAACGATTTGGTCATTGCGGCTAGGGGTTCCGGAGCGGGAGCATCGGCGAGGCACCGGGCGGGTCGTGCATCGACCGCGCCCGGAGGCCGCCAGGGGGCGGGATGGTGACCCACCCCGCGCGTGGCTTACAGCGTGCGCTGGACCTCGATGCGCTCGAAGCACTCGATCTGGTCGCCCGGGCGCACGTCGTTGTAGGCCTTCACCGCGATGCCGCACTCGGTGCCGTTGCGCACTTCCTCGACGTTCTCCTTGAAGCGGCGCAACGATTCCAGCTCGCCTTCGAAGACCACCGTGTTGTCGCGCAGCACGCGGATCGGGCGGTTCTTGCGGACCACGCCCTCGATCACGATCGAGCCGGCGACGGCGCCGAACTTGGAGCTGCGGAACACGTCGCGGACCTCGGCGATACCGATGATCTGCTCGCGGATCTCCACGCCCAGGATGCCGGAGGCGACCTGCTTCACCTGGTCGATCACGTCGTAGATGATCGAGAAGTAGCGCAGGTCCAGGCCGCTGTTCTCGATGACCTTGCGCGCCGACGCGTCGGCACGGACGTTGAAGCCGATGATCGTGGCCTTGGCGGTGGCCGCGGCGTTGGCATCGGACTCGGTGATGCCGCCCACGCCCGAGACGATCACGTTGATGCGGATCTGGTCGTTGGACAGCGCGGTGACGGCCTGCCGCAGCGCCTCCACCGAACCCTGCACGTCGGCCTTGATGACCAGGTTGAGCTGCTGCTGCGCCTCGCCCTGGCCCATCTGGGCCATGATGTCCTCCATGCGGTTGCCCGCCTGGGCGACCAGACGCTGCTCGCGGCGCTTGGTCTCGCGCTGCTGCGCCACGTCCTTGGCCAGGCGCTCGTCGGCGACCACGACGAAGTCGTCGCCGGCGTCCGGCACGCCGGACAGGCCGAGCACCTGCACCGGGATCGAAGGCCCGGCGCTGGCGACCTGCGAACCGGTCTCGTCGAACAGCGCACGCACGCGGCCGTACTGCACGCCGCACACCAGGTAGTCGCCCTTCTCCAGCAGGCCCTGCTGGACCAGCACCGTCGCCACCGGGCCGCGGCCCTTGTCCAGCGAGGACTCGATGACCGTGCCGGAGGCGCGGCCTTCGGCCACGGCGCGCAGTTCCAGCAGTTCGGCCTGCAGCGAGACCGCGTCCAGCAACTGGTCCACGCCCTGCCCGGTCTTGGCCGACAGTTCGACCATCTGCGTATCGCCGCCGAAGTCCTCGGCCACGATGTCGTGGGCGAGCAGTTCGTTCTTGATCCGCTCGGGGTCGGCGTCGGACTTGTCGACCTTGTTGATCGCCACGATCAGCGGCACCTTGGCCGCCTTCGCGTGCTGGATCGCCTCGATCGTCTGCGGCATCACGCCGTCGTCGGCCGCGACCACCAGCACCACGATGTCGGTGAGCTTGGCGCCGCGCGCGCGCATCGAGCTGAACGCGGCGTGGCCCGGGGTGTCGAGGAAACTGATGACGCCCTTGGGCGTCTCCACGTGATAGGCACCGATGTGCTGGGTGATGCCGCCCGCTTCGCCGGTGGCGATCTTGGTGCGGCGGATGTAGTCCAGCAACGAGGTCTTGCCGTGGTCGACGTGGCCCATGATGGTGACCACCGGCGGACGCGGCCTGGCCTCGCCCTCGGCACCCTCGACCTGCGCGAGCAGTTCCGATTCGGCGTCGTTGGCCTCGGCCGGGACGGCCTTGTGGCCCAGCTCCTCGACCACCAGCACGGCGGTGTCATGGTCGATGGACTGGGTGATGGTCGCCATGACGCCCATCTTGAACAGCGCCTTGACCACGTCGCCGCCCTTGAGCGCGAGCTTCTGCGCCAGGTCGGCCACCGTGATGGCCTCGCCGATCGCCACCTCGCGCACCACCGGCGCGGTCGGGCGCTCGAAGCCGTGCGGACCCGCGCCGCTGCGCGACTGTTCGACATGGCGGCGGGACTTGGGCTTGTTGCCGCGGGTGTTGCTGCGACGGGCGCGCTCGGAAGCGCTCAGGTGCAGCTGGCCGGCGAAGCGCGCGGTGCTGTCGTCGTCCTCGACGCCGGCAACCATCGCGTGCGAGCCGCGGTTGGCCTTGTGCTTGGGCGGCGTGGCGGCGCGGTCGTCGCGCGCCGGCGCGGCCGGCTTGGGATGGCCGTGGCCATGCACCGGCTTGCGCGCCGCGGCCGTGTCGGTCTCGGGCTTCGCCGCGGCCTGCTCGGCTTCCTTGCGCAGCCGCGCGGCCTCGGCCTCCTGCTGGCGCTTGGCCTCGGCGGCCTCGGCGGCGCGGCGCTGGTCTTCCTCGGCCAGGCGCTGCTGCTCGGACAGGTTGCGCTGGCGCGACTCCTCGAGCTTGCGCAGGATCTCGGCCTGCTCGTCGTTCGCCGGCGCGCCGGGCGGGCGCTTGGCCTCGGCCTCGGCGGCCGTCGGCGCCAGCGTCACCTTCCGGCGCACGACCACATCGACGGTCGAGCGGTTCTTGCCGCCGCCGACGGTGAGTTCCTGCTTGCGGGTGCGGTTGAGCGTGATCTTCTTCGGCGCAACCGTTTCCTCGGCGGGCTTTTCGGCCTTGCCATGGGTGCGGCGCAGGAAGCCGAGCAGCTTGACCTTCTCGGTGCTGGTCACGACCTGGTCGGGGTCCGTGAATGCCATGCCCGCTTCGGACAACTGTTCCAGCAGCTTCTCCACCGGCGTATTGACCAGGGCGGCGAGCTTGCGGATGGTGGTTTGTTGCGACATTCGGTTCCTATGCTCTGTTTGGCGCCCCCTCGCCAGGAGCAAGGGAAACGCGGATTCTAAGCCCTGAGCGGTGCAGGGCGGCGTTCATCGCCGGGTCATTCGCCGCGCTCCAGGCGGGCGATCTCCTCGGCGCGGGCGGCCAGGATCAGCGCCGCGGCCCGCTCGCCATCCAGGCCGTCGATGCCGAACTCCAGGACTTCGTCCGCCGCCAGGTCCGACAGGTCCTCGCTGGTGCGGACACCGTGGGCGGCCAGCGCATGGGCTGTCTCGTCGTCCATGCCCTCCAGCGCCAGCAGGTCCTCGGCCGGGCCGGCCCCGTCCAGGCCCTCTTCCTCGGCCAGGGCGTCGTTGAGCAGGGCGTCGCGGGCGCGGGCGCGCAGTTCCTCGACGATGTCCTCGTCGAAGCCCTCCACCGCCAGCAGCTCGCCGACCGGCACGTAGGCGATTTCCTCGACCGTGCCGAAGCCCTCGGACACCAGGATGCCGGCGATTTCCTCGTCGACTTCCAGCTTTTCCTGGAACAGGGCGCGGGCGGCGGCCTGCTCGGCCTCCGACTTCGCCGTGACCTGGTCCTGGGTCATCACGTTCAGCTGCCAGCCGGTGAGGCGGCTGGCCAGGCGCACGTTCTGGCCGCCCTTGCCGATCGCCTGGGCCAGCTTGTCCTCGGCCACCGCCAGGTCCATCGAATGCTTGTCCTCGTCGACCACGATCGACTGGACCTCAGCCGGCGCCATCGCATTGATCACGAACTGCGCCGGGTTGTCCGACCACAGCACGATGTCCACGCGCTCGCCGTTGAGCTCGTTGCTCACCGCCTGCACGCGCGAACCGCGCATGCCGATGCAGGCGCCGATCGGATCGGTACGGTTGTCGTAGGCGATGACCGCGATCTTGGCGCGGTCGCCCGGATCGCGGGCGCAGGCCTTGATCTCGACCAGGCCCTGACCGACTTCCGGCACCTCGAGCTTGAACAGCTCCATCATGAACTCGGGCGCGGCGCGGCTGATGAACAGCTGCGGGCCGCGCGGCTCGCTGCGCACGTCGAACAGGTAGCCGCGGATGCGGTCGCCGGCGCGCACGATGTCGCGCGGGATCGCCTTGTCCTTGGGGATGAAGGCCTCGGCGTTGCCGCCCAGGTCGACGTAGACGTTGCCGCGCTCCACGCGCTTGACCACGCCCGTCACCAGCTCGCCGATGCGGTCCTTCCACGCGTCCACCACCTGTTGGCGCTCGGCCTCGCGCACGCGCTGCACGATCACCTGCTTGGCGGCCTGCGCGGCGATGCGTCCGAAGTCGACGTTCTCGATCTGCTCTTCGATGTAGTCGCCGACCTCGACGCCCTCGACCTCGTCGACGGCGTCCATCAGGCGGATCTGCCGGTCGGGCGATTCCATCACCACATCATCGGCCACCACTTCCCAGCGGCGGAAGGTCTCGTAGCTGCCGTCCTTCGGGTCGATCGACACGCGGGTCAGCACGTCCTGGTCGAGGTAGCGCTTCTTCGCCGCCGTGGCCAGCGCGGCCTCGATCGCTTCCAGGATCACCGACTCGGGCACGCCCTTCTCGTTGGCGACCGCGTCCACGACCAACAACAGTTCTTTGCTCATCTATATAAGACCTCTGAAAACCGGCTTGATCCTGTCAATACGCCCGGACGCAGGTCCGGTCCCTCGTTCCTCGCCGGCATGCCCCGCCAGCGCGGCGGAAAATCAGTCGCGCCTGGGCCGGGCCGCGCGCCGTGCCGGCGCCTTGCGCGCGGGCTTGCCCGGCCGCGCATCGCCGGTCGGCAGGTCGCGCGCGGGCGCATAGCCCAGCGCGGCCCAGTCCGGCACCAGCCGCGCCTTGTCGATGTTGTCCACCGACACCTCGAACGGCTGGCCGTCCACGTCGAACACGATGGTGCCGCCATCGACCGACACGATGGTCCCGGTCAGGCGGCGGCGCCCTTCCTGCGGCAGCTTCAGGCCCACCTTGGCCCGCTCCCCGGTGAAGCGCGCGAACTGCGCGGCGCCGAACAGGGGACGGTCCACGCCGGGCGAGGACACTTCCAGCGTGTAGTTGCCGGAGATCGGATCCTCGACGTCCAGCTGTGCGGACACCTCGCGGCTGACGGCCTCGCAGTCCTCGATCGCGACGATCCGGGTCTCGACCTCGGCCTCGGGCACATCGATGTACAGTCGCAGCACCGAGCCCCCGGGCGCCGGCAGGTATTCGATACCCAGCAGCTGCAGCCCGAGCGACTCCACCGTGGGCGCGAGCAGCGCGCTGATCTGTGTCGCCTTGTCCGTCACGTCGCGTGGTTACCTTCCCAGATCGCCAAAAACAACAAGGGGCCCATTGGGCCCCTTGTCCTGAATGTCCGGCCGTGGCCGGATTTCGGCATCGAGGCAAGCAGTGACCTCGATGAAGCCCGGTTTCCCGGCACCATCCGCAGGCTTCAGCGCCTGCGGTGGCCCGATGAAACTGGTAGCGGGGGCAGGATTTGAACCTGCGACCTTCGGGTTATGAGCCCGACGAGCTGCCAGACTGCTCCACCCCGCATCAGAAGAGAAATTATGCACGTAACCGGCCTTGGTTGCAACAGCGAGGAGGCATTTGTTGCCTGCCTGCCGGCCCGGTAGACGCTCGATCCGATCGGACAACGCATGTGATCCGATCAAGTTGCAATTCTAACACTGGACGACCCGCCAGGGACGGTCGAACCACCGAAACCTCATGCGAAGGCGCGCTGGCACCACTCCATCATCGGGCTCCAGAACAGGCCCAGGCCCAGCAATGCCAGGGCGTTCACCGAGAACACGACCTGCAACGCCCCCCCACGCACCGTCACCGGCTCGCTCGAGGGCTGGTCGAAGTACATCACCTTGATGACGCGCAGGTAGTAGAAGGCACCGATCACGGCGAAGACGATGCCGACGATCACCAGCCACAGCAGCCCGGCCTCGAGCGCGGCGCGCAGCACTGCGACCTTGGCCCAGAAGCCCAGCAGCACGGGCACGCCAGCCAGCGAGGCCATGATCAGCAGCACCAGCCCGGCCATCCAGGGGTTGCGGGCGTTCAGGCCGCGGAAGTCCTCGATGCGGTCGGCCTCGAAGCCCTTGCGCGCGAGCATGACGATCGCGCCGAATCCCGCCGCCGACATCAGCGCGTAGCTGATCGCGTAGAACATCGCCGCCGCGTAGCCGTCGGCGCCGCCGGCGGCCAGGCCCATGAACAGGAAGCCGACGTGCGAGATGGTGGAGTACGCGAGCATGCGCTTGAGGTTGGGCTGCGCGATGGCGAACAGGTTGCCCACGCCCAGCGAGAGCGCGGCGAGCACCGCCAGCAGCAACTGGGTCTGCCCGTAGGCCGGCCCCAACGCGATCTCCAGCATGCGCCAGCTCATCCCGAACGCGGCGATCTTGGGCGCCGAGCCGATGAACAGGCTGATCGGGGTCGGGGCGCCGTGGTAGGTGTCGGGCAGCCACATGTGGAAGGGCGCGGCGCCGAACTTGAACGCGATTCCGACCAGCACGAACACCGTGCCGGTGAGCAGGAGCGTGCGGTCGCTGCCGCCGATGCCCTGCGCGGCCTCGCGGATTGCGGCCAGGTCGAGCGTGCCGGTGGCGCCATAGACCAGGGTCATGCCGTACAGCAGCAGTCCCGAAGCCAGCGACCCGAGCACGAAGTACTTCATCGCGGCCTCGGACGCGAGCGGACTGTCGCGATCGGTCGCGACCAGCGCATACGAACACAGCGCCAGCAGCTCTAGCCCGACATAGACCATGGTCATGCTGCCGGCGGAAACCAGCAGCATCATGCCGGCCACCGCGAACAGCACCAGCACCGCAACTTCGCCCTTGTACAGCCCGCGCTCGCGCAGGAACGGCCAGATGTAGGCAAGGGCCAACGCGCTCACCAGCAGCAGCGCGAACTTCATCAGGTCCGCGCCCTCGTCGCGCACGAACATGCCCGACAGGGCCGTGCCCTGCCCGCCCACGTCGAACCAGACCAGGGCGGCGGCGACCAGCAGGGTCATGATCGCCAGCGCATGGGTGAGCACGCGACGGCGCTCGTCCAGGAACAGGTCGAGCATCAACAGCGCGAACGCGCCGAAGACCACGACCAGCTCCGGCGCCAGCGGCGCGAGCTCGGCGAAGGAACGTACCGGCGGGGGCGTCATCGTCATCACTTCATGCATTCCTCGGCGACCGCGCGGGTCGCCCTGTCTCCACCCTGGAACCTGTCGGCCGTCTTCATGCGCATGCCCCGGCTCACAGCTTGCTCGCCGCGATGTGGCGCGCCAGTTCGGCGATCGCCGGATCCATCAGTTCGATCAGCGGCCTGGGCCACACGCCGATCAGCACGGTGCCCACGGCGAAGGTGCCCAGCACGATCCATTCGCGCGCGTTGATGTCCTCGAGCGCCGCCACGTGGGCGTTGCCGACCTCGCCGAACATCACCCGCTTGACCAGCCACAGCGAGTAGCCCGCGCCGATGATCAGGGTGAGCGCCGCGGTGAAGGCAATCATCGGATGCTGCTGGAAGCTGGCGAGCACGATCATGAACTCGCCGACGAAGCCGGACGTGCCCGGCAGGCCGGAGTTCGCCATCGCGAACAGCACCATGAAGAAGGTGAACCAGGGCATCACGTTGGCCACGCCGCCGTAGTCGCGGATCATGCGCGTGTGCATGCGGTCGTAGAGCACGCCGACGCAGGAGAACATCGCGCCGGAGATGAAACCGTGCGAGATCATCTGGACCATCGCGCCCTGCAGGCCCAGCCGCGCCGCATCCTCGCCGCCGGTGACGTCGCGCATCAGCGCGAAGGAAATGAAGATGCCCAGCGTCACGAAGCCCATGTGCGAGACAGACGAGTACGCGATCAGCTTCTTCATGTCCTCCTGGACCAGCGCCACCAGGCCGACGTAGACCACCGCGATCAGCGAGAGCGCGATCACCAGCCACGCCCATTCGGCGCCGGCATCCGGGGTGATCGGCAGGCTGAAGCGCAGGAAGCCGTAGCCGCCGATCTTGAGCATGATCGCGGCGAGGATCACCGAGCCGCCGGTCGGCGCCTCGACGTGCGCGTCGGGCAGCCAGGTGTGCACGGGGAACATCGGCACCTTCACCGCGAATGCCGCGAGGAAGGCGAAGAACAGCCACATCTGCTCCTTGCCCGACAGCGGCAGCGCGTACAGGTCCGGCAGCTGCCAGCTGCCCGCCTTCAGGTACAGGTAGATCAGGCCGACCAGCATGAAGATCGAGCCGAGGAACGTGTAGAGGAAGAACTTGATCGACGCGTACACGCGGCGAGGCCCGCCCCAGACGCCGATGATGATGAACATCGGGATCAGCATCGCCTCGAAGAACACGTAGAACAGCAGCGCGTCCACCGCCGCGAACACGCCGATCATCAGGCCTTCGAGGATCAGCAGCGCGCCGTAGTACTGGCTCACGCGCCGGTCGATCGAGGTCCATGCGCCGACCAGCACCAGGGCGGTGGTCAGGGCGGTGAGGATGATCAGGGCGATCGAGATGCCGTCCACGCCCAGGTGGTACTGGATGTCGTAGGCCGGGATCCATTCGCGGCGCTCGAGGAACTGCAGGCCGGTGGCGGCGTAGTCGAAGCCGGTGAACAGCGGAATGCTGAGCGCGAACACGACCAGCGCGATCGCGAGCGCAACCCAGCGCGCAGCCGCGGCGCGCTTGTCGCCGAGCGCGAGCACGGCGGCACCGCCGAAGATCGGCAGCCAGATCAGGAGACTGAGGAGAGGCCAGTTCTGCACGGGGTCAAGTCCAATGGCGGATCAGTACGGCGAGGAGCACGATCAGGCCGACGATCATCGCGAACGCGTAGTGGTAGAGGTATCCGGTCTGCATGCGGCGCACCAGCGCCGCGGCGAGTCCGACGATGCGGGCGGTGCCGTTGACGAACACGCCATCGATCAGCTTGCTGTCGACCTCGCGCGAGCCGCGGCCCAGCAGCAGGCCGCCGCCGGCGAAGCCCTTGATCCACAGGTCGTCCATGCCGTACTTGTTCTGGAGCACCCGGATCGGACCTCGCAGCGCGTGCGCCACCCTGGGGGCCAGCCCCGGCCGCCACACGTACATCAGCGTCGCCAGCAGGAAGCCGGCCAGGCTCAGCCAGAAGGCCGGCGCCACCAGGCCATGCAACGCGAACGCGACCGGGCCGTGCCAGAGGGTCTGCTTGAGCTGCGCCATCACATCGTGTGCGGCGAGCACCTCGATGGCGCCAGCGAAGAACGGCGTCGTCTCCTCGTGGCCGCTCCAGTCCGTGCCGAACAGCATCGGCCCGGCGGTGAAGAAGCCGATCAGCACCGAGGGGATCGCCAGCAGTACCAGAGGCACGGTCACCACCCACGGCGACTCGTGCGGCTCGTGCACGCCATGGTGGCCGTCGTCGGCATGGTGGCCGTGGGCGTCGAGCTTCGACGGCTCGTGACGCGTTTCCTGCCCCAGCGGGCCATGCTTGGCCTCGGGATGGGACTGGGGCACTTGGCGGAACCGTTCCGGCCCGAAGTAAGTGAGGTACAGCAGGCGGAAGCTGTAGAACGAGGTCACGAAGGCGCCCAGCAACACCGCCCAGTAACCATAGGTGCCGACCCAGCCGCGGTCCGCGCCGGCCTTCGCCGCCTCGATGATGATGTCCTTGGAATAGAAGCCGCTGAAGAACGGCGTCGCCACCAGCGCCAGGGTGCCGACCACCGTGGTCCAGAAGGTGATCGGCATGTACTTGCGCAGCCCGCCCATCCGGCGCATGTCCTGCTCGTGGTGCATGCCGATGATTACGCTGCCGGCCGCCAGGAACAGCAGGGCCTTGAAGAACGCATGCGTCATCAGGTGGTACACGGCCGCCGAGTAGGCCGACACGCCCAGCGCGACCGTCATGTAGCCCAGCTGCGAAAGCGTGGAGTAGGCGACCACGCGCTTGATGTCGTTCTGCACCATGCCGATCAGGCCGGTGAAGAAGGCGGTGGTGGCGCCGATGAACAGCACGAAGTCCAGCGCCGTCGGGCTCATCTCGAACAGCGGCGACATGCGCGCCACCATGAAGATGCCAGCGGTCACCATGGTGGCCGCGTGGATCAGCGCCGAGATCGGGGTCGGGCCTTCCATCGAGTCGGGCAGCCACACGTGCAGCGGCACCTGGGCCGACTTGCCCATCGCACCGATGAACAGGCAGATGCAGATCACGGTCGCGACCGACCAGTCGGCGTTGCCGATGATCTGGATGGTGGTGCCGTCAAGCACTTCGGTGGCACGCGCGAACACGGTGGCGTAGTCGAGGCTGCCGAAGTACCACATGACCGCGGCGATGCCGAGCAGGAAGCCGAAGTCGCCCACGCGGTTGACCAGGAAGGCCTTGAGGTTGGCGAACACCGCCGTCGGGCGGTTGAACCAGAAGCCGATCAGCAGGTAAGACACCAGGCCCACCGCTTCCCAGCCGAAGAACAGCTGCAGGAAGTTGTTGCTCATCACCAGCATGAGCATCGAGAAGGTGAACAGCGAGATGTAGCTGAAGAAGCGCTGGTAGCCCGGGTCGTCGGCCATGTAGCCGATGGTGTAGATGTGCACCAGCAGCGAGACGAAGGTCACCACCACCATCATCATCGCGGTCAGGTTGTCGACCAGGAAGCCGACGTGCGCGGAGTAGCCGCCCACCTCGAAGAAGGTGTAGATGTTCTGGTTGAACGGCGCCGCGCCCTGCCCCACCAGCTGCCACAGCACGTAGCCCGAGAACGCGCAGCTGATCGCGACCCCGAGGATGGTGGCCGTCTGCGCACCGACGCGGCCGACCTGGCGGCCGAAGAAGCCGGCCACGATCGCGCCCAGCAGTGGTGCCAGCACGATGATCAGCAGGTGGGTTGTCGAAATCGCCATGTCTTGTCCATTACCCGAGTCGTACCACTGTCGCCGTCCGAGGCGCGATCCTGGCCCGCGGGCCTGCGCGGCCATCCGGGCCGGCATTCGAAGCAGGCGGACCGAAGGCCCGCATCGCTGCCCCTTACCCCTTGAGCGTGTCGATCTCCGCCACGTTGATCGTGCGGCGGTTGCGGAACAGCGTGACCAGGATCGCCAGGCCGATCGCGGCCTCCGCGGCGGCCACGGTCAGGATGAAGAACACGAAGATCTGCCCAGCCTCGTCGCCGAACTGGCGCGAGAAGGCGATGAAGTTGATGTTGACCGCGAGCAGCATCAGCTCGATCGACATCAACAGGATGATCACGTTCTTGCGATTGAGGAAGATGCCCGCGACGCTGATGCAGAACAGCACCGCGCCCAGCGCGAGATAGTGGCCCAGTGCCAGGCCCTGCCCGAAGAACTCCATCACTTGGCCTCCCCTTCGCCGCCGGCCGCGTCGGCCGGGGCATCCTCGCCCGCACGCCGCACCGCCGGCATGCTGACCATGCGCAGGCGGTCGACGGCGCGCGTGCGCGTCTGCTCGCCGGGATTCTGGTGCTTGGCGCCCGGGCGGCGACGCAGCGTCAGCGTCACCGCGGCCACGACCGCGACGGTCAGGATCAGCGCGGCGACCTCGAACGGCAGCAGGAAGTCGGTGAACAGCCGCCGGGCGAGCCAGCTGACGTTGCTCGCGCCGACGGCGTCGACCTCGTCCACGCCGAACGGGGCAAGGCGCGACTTGATGCCGATCAGGGTCAGGATCTCGACCAGCATCACCACCGCCACCAGCAGTCCAACCGGCAGGTAGCGCACGTAACCCTCGCGCAACGGCACCACGTCCACGTCGAGCATCATCACCACGAACAGGAACAGCACCATCACCGCGCCGACGTAGACCAGGATCAGCGCCACGCCGAGGAACTCGGCGCCGGCGAGGATCCAGGTGCAGGCCACGGTGAAGAAGGTCAGCACCAGGAACAGCGCGGCATGCACCGGGTTGCGGACGCTGATCACCGCGCCGGCCGAGGCGACGGCCACGGCAGCGAAGGCGAGGAAGGCGAGCAATGCGAAATCCATGGTCGGTCGCTTATCGGAAGGCGGCGTCGGCGGCGCGGCGCTCTGCGATCTCGGCTTCGAGCCGGTCGCCGAGTGCCAGCAGCTGCGGCTTGGTGACGATGTTCTCGCCGCGGTTCTCGAAGTGGTATTCGTGCACGTGGGTCTCGACGATCGAGTCGACCGGGCACGACTCCTCGCAGAAGCCGCAGAAGATGCACTTGAACAGGTCGATGTCGTAGCGCGTCGTGCGGCGCGTGCCATCGTCCTCGCGCGGCGCCGAGTCGATGGTGATCGCCAGCGCCGGGCACACCGCCTCGCACAGCTTGCAGGCGATGCAGCGCTCCTCGCCGTTGGGATAGCGGCGAAGGGCGTGCAAGCCACGGAAGCGCGGCGACTGCGGCGTCTTCTCCATCGGGTACATCAGCGTGTACTTGGGACGGAACAGGTACTTCAGCGTCAGCCACATGCCGCCGAGCAGCTCGAGCAGCAGCAGGCTCCGGAACCAGGAAACGAACTTGTCCATCAGACGCCCGCCTCGAACACGCCGAAATACGCCATCAACGCCACCACCACGATCCAGCCGATGCTCAGCGGGATGAAGACCTTCCAGCCCAGCCGCATGATCTGGTCATAGCGGTAGCGCGGGAACGAGGCGCGGAACCAGATGAAGCAGCTGGCGAAGAAGAACACCTTGGCGAACAGCCACCACCAGCCGCTGCCCAGGACCGTGGACAGCACCGGGACGTCCGGGATCCAGGCCGCCGGGATCGGCGACAGCCAGCCGCCCAGGAAGAAGATCGGGGTCAGGAAGCTGACCAGGATCATGTTCGCGTACTCGGCCAGGAAGAACAGCGCGAACGCCGAGCCCGAATACTCGACCATGTGGCCGGCGACGATCTCCGACTCGCCCTCCACCACGTCGAAGGGCGCGCGGTTGGTCTCGGCCACGCCGGAAACGAAGTAGATGACGAACAGCGGCAGCATCGGCAGCCAGAACCATTCGAACAGGCCCGCATCGCCCGACTGCGCCATCACGATCTGCGACAGGTTGAGGCTGCCCGCGCCGACCATCACGCCGACCAGGGCGAAGCCCATCGCGATCTCGTAGCTGACCACCTGCGCGGCCGAACGCATCGCGCCGAGGAAGGCGTACTTCGAGTTCGACGCCCAGCCGGCCAGGATGATGCCGTACACGCCCATCGAGGTCATCGCCAGCAGGTACAGCAGGCCCGCATTGGCATTGGACAGCACCAGCTGCGCGTCGAACGGCACCACCGCCCAGGCGGCGAACGCGGGCGCCAGCGTGATCAGCGGCGCCAGCACGTACAGCGCACGGTGCGCGTTGGTGGGCTGGATGACTTCCTTGAACAGCAGCTTGAACACGTCGGCGAAAGCCTGCAGCACGCCCCAGCCCACGTACATCGGACCATGACGGGCATGCATCCAGCCGATCAGCTTGCGTTCCCAGACCACATAGAAGGCCACCGTGACGATCACCGGGACGGCGATGAGCAGCACCTTCAGCACGATCCACACGATCACGCCGATCGCCCCCAGCGAGAGCAGCCAGTCGTGCAGCGGCGCGGTCCAGCCGGACAGCAGGCTCGCGGTATTGGTCGCGCTCATGCGGCCTCCACCGTGACATTGCCCGCACCCAGCGCGGCGGTGGCGCCATATCCCGACTCGACCCAGGCACAGCCGCGGGCGACCTGGTCGCTGACATTGACCTGCAAGGTGGCGGTGCCGGCGGCGTTGCGGACCTTCGCCATCGCACCGGTCGCAAGTCCGGCGGCGCCGGCGTCGTCGGGGTGCAGGCTCAGGCGCGGACCCACCGTCAGCGGGTGCGCCTGCAGCGCCTGGGCGCGACGCGTCAGCCCGTCCACGCGATAGATCGCCGGCGAAACGGCGAGCTCGAGGCCCTCGCGCGCCACGCTGGCGGGCGCGGGGCCGCGAGCCGCCTGCGGCGCGGAGGCCACGAGGCCTTCGCGCAGGCCGGCCAGGTCGGTGAAGCCGAAACCGGGCAGCTCCAGCGCGCCGCCCAGGGCGCGCAGCACCTTCCAGCCCTGGCGCGCCTCGCCGGGCAGCTTGCCGGCGGCCACGGCGCGCTGGTCGATGCCTTCGAGGTTGGTCAGCGTCGCGTCGCTCTCGAACAGCGTCGCGATCGGCAGGATCACGTCGGCGACGGTCCGCGTCGACCGGCAGGCGAAATGGCTGAAGGCCACGACCTGCGCGCCCGCCAGCGCCTGCATCGCCGCAGCCTGGTCCGCGAAGTCCAGGCCCGGCTCGATGCCGTAGACCAGGTACGCGCCGCGCGGCTGCGCCAGCATGGCGGCCGCGTCGCGCGCGGACGGCAGCACGCCGTGGCGCGCCAGGCCGAGCGCGTTGGCACCCTGCGGAATACGGCACAGCGCCGCCCCGGCCGCCTGGGCGAATGCGGACGCCGCGTTGCGGATCGCCGCGGCGTGGGGGCCGTTCTCGGCCACGGCGCCCACGATCACCGCGATGCTGCCCGCGCCACGCACGGCCTCGGCCAGTTCGGCCGACGCCAGCGCGCCGGCGAGCTTCGAGGGTGCGACGATCGCCTTGGAGGCGATGTCGAACGCGAACTCGAAGTCGACCGGACTGACCACGTGCACCTTCGCCCCGCGCCGCCAGGCCTTGCGCACGCGCTGGTGCAGCAGCGGCACTTCGTGGCGCAGGTTGGAGCCGACGATGACGATCGCGTCGGCCTGGTCGATGTCGGCCACGGCCATCGCGAAGGGCTCGGCGACGGCGCCGTCCGACAGGTCGCGCTGGCCGATGCGATGATCGATGTTGCCGGTGCCCAGGCCGTCGGCCAGGCGCGCCAGCAGCGCGCCTTCCTCGTTGGAGGTGGCCGGATGCACCAGCACGCCGAGGTTGTCGGCGCCGTTCTCGCGCAGGATCTGCGCGGCCCTGGCGAGCGCCTCGTCCCAGCTGGCCTCGCGCCAGTCGCCGTCGTCCCCATTGCGCGCGACGCGGACCAGCGGCTTGACCGCGCGGTCCTCGGCATACAGGCCCTGGTGCGAATAGCGGTCGCGGTCGGACAGCCAGCACTCGTTGACCGCCTCGTTGTCGCGCGGGACCGCGCGCATCACGTCGCCGCGGCGCGCATGCAGGAACAGGTTGCTGCCCAGCGCGTCGTGCCAGCCCAGCGACTCGCGCGCGATCAGCTCCCAGGGGCGCGCGCGGAAACGGAACACCTTGTTGGTCAGCGCGCCGACCGGGCACACGTCGATGACGTTGCCCGACAGTTCGGTAGTCAGCGGCTTGCCGTCGTAGGTGCCGATCTGCAGGTTCTCGCCGCGCTGCATGCCGCCCAGCTCGTAGGTGCCCGCGATCTCGGCGGTCACGCGGATGCACCGCGTGCACTGGATGCAGCGGGTCATGTCGCTGGCCACCAGCGGGCCGAAGTCCTCGTCGGCCACCACGCGCTTGCGCTCGACGAAGCGGCTGACCGAACGCCCGTAGCCCAGCGACAGGTCCTGCAGCTCGCACTCGCCGCCCTGGTCGCAGATCGGGCAGTCGAGCGGATGGTTGATCAGCAGGAACTCCATCACGTTGCGCTGGGCCTTGAGCGCCTTCTCGTTGCGCGTGAAGACCTTCAGGCCGTCCATGACGGGGGTCGCGCAGGCCGGCGACGGCTTGGGCGCCGAGCGCCCGCCGACCTCGGTATCGACCAGGCACATGCGGCAGTTGGCCGCGATCGACAGCTTGTCGTGATAGCAGAAACGCGGGATCGGGATGCCGGCCTTGTCGGCGGCCTGGATGATCATCGAGCCCTTGGGCGCGGCGAGCTCGACACCGTCGATGAAGACGGTGACATGGTCGGGCGGCAGGTTCGGATTGACGGGCTGGGCGCTCACGCGGCCACCTTCTCTGCCTTGACCAGCGTCCCGGCAAGCTCGTCGTCGACGTGGAAACGCTTGTTCACGATGGCGTATTCGAATTCATGCAGGTAGTGGCGCAGGAAGCCCTGCACCGGCCAGGCCGCCGCTTCGCCGAAGGCGCAGATGGTGTGGCCCTCGATCTGCCCCGCGGCATTGCGCAGCATGTGCAGGTCTTCGAGCGTGGCCTCCATGTTCGCGATGCGGGTGAGCATGCGGTACATCCAGCCGGTGCCTTCGCGGCAGGGCGTGCACTGGCCGCAGCTTTCCTTGAAGTAGAAGCGCGCGATGCGCTGGCAGGCGCGCACCATGCAGGTGGTGTGGTCCATGACGATGACCGCGCCCGAGCCCAGGCCCGAACCGGCCTTCTGCAGCGCGTCGTAGTCCATGGTCAGGCCCATCATCACCTCGCCCGGAAGCACCGGCATCGAGGATCCGCCCGGAATCACCGCCTTGATCCGGTTGCCGTTGCGGATGCCGCCGGCCATCTCGAGCAGGTCGGCGAACGACGTGCCCAGGCGGATCTCGTAGTTGCCGGGCCGCGCGACATGGCCCGACACCGAGAAGATCTTGCAGCCGCCGTTGTTGGGCTTGCCCAGGTTGAGGAACCATTCGGCGCCATTGCGCACGATCGCCGGCACCGAGGCGTAGGTCTCGGTGTTGTTGATCGTGGTCGGCTTGCCGTACAGGCCGAAGTTGGCCGGGAACGGCGGCTTGAACCGCGGCTGGCCCTTCTTGCCTTCAAGCGACTCCATCAGCGCGGTTTCTTCGCCGCAGATGTAGGCGCCCGCGCCGAGCGCATTGTGGATGTCGATGTCGATGCCCGAGCCGAGGATGTCCTTGCCCAGCCAGCCGTTGGCATAGGCCTCGCGGGTGGCTTCCTCGAGGTGTTCGAAGGGCTCGTGGTGGAACTCGCCGCGCAGGTAGTTGTACGCAACGGTCGAACCGGTGGCGTAGCACGCGATCGCCATGCCCTCGATCACGGCGTGCGGGTTGTAGCGCAGGATGTCGCGGTCCTTGGCCGTGCCGGGCTCGGATTCGTCGGAGTTGCAGAGGATGTACTTCTGCATCTCGCCCTTGGGCATGAAGCTCCACTTCAGGCCGGTAGGGAAGCCTGCGCCGCCGCGGCCGCGCAGGCCGGACTGCTTGACCATCTCGATGATGTCGGTCGGCGGGATCTTCTCGGTGAGGATCCTGCGCAGTGCCTGGTAGCCACCGGTCTTGAGGTAGTTCTCGTACGACCACGGCTTGTCGAAGTGCAGCGTGGTGTAGACGGCCTGGTGCTCCTTCGGCGCGGGACCGACGGGACCGTAACCTTCCGAATAGTGCGAATGACCCGCCATCACTTCAGCCCGTCCAGCAGTTCGTCCACCTTCTCGGTGGTGAGCTTCTCGTGGTAATGCCCGTTGATCACCACCACCGGCGCGCCGCAGCACGCGGCCACGCACTCTTCCTCGCGCTTGAGGTAGACGCGGCCGTCGTCGGTCGATTCGCCGAGCTTGCAGCCCAGCTTCTTCTCGGCGTGCTCGACCAGCTGCTCGGCGCCGTTGAGCCAGCAGCTGATGTTGGTGCAGAAGGCGACGTTGTTGCGGCCGACCTTCTGCGTCTCGAACATCGTGTAGAACGTCGCGACCTCGTAGGCCCACACCGGCGGCAGCTCGAGGTACTTGGCCACGGCCGCGATCAGCTCGTCGGTCAGGTAGCCCTGGTTCTGCTCCTGCGCGGCGTGCAGGCCCTGCAGCACGGCCGAGCGCTTGCGGTCCGGCGGAAACTTCGTCAGCCAGTGGTCGATGTGGGCGCGGGTCGCGTCGCTCAGCACGACCATGGGGTCGACGTTGCGCGCGTTCTCGAAATTGCCTGTCGCTTTCATCGCCTGCCTTACCTGTCGATTTCGCCGAACACGATGTCGTAGGTGCCGATCATCGCCACCACGTCCGACAGCATGTGCCCCTTCACAACCTCGTCCATCGACGACAGGTGCGCGAAGCCCGGCGCACGCACGTGCAGGCGGAAGGGCTTGTTGGCGCCGTCGCTGACCAGGTAGCAGCCGAGTTCGCCCTTGGGCGCCTCGATCGCGGTGTAGGTCTGGCCGGCGGGCACGCTGTAGCCCTCGGAGTAGAACTTGAAGTGGTGGATCAGCGCTTCCATGTCGCCCTTCATCTCCTCGCGGGAGGGAGGCGCGACCTTGTAGTTGTCGATCATCACCGGGCCGGGATTGGCGCGCAGCCACCGCACGCACTGCTCGATGATGCGTGTGGACTGGCGCATTTCGGCCACGCGCACGAGGTAGCGGTCGTAGCAGTCGCCATTGACGCCCACCGGGATGTCGAAGTCGACTTCCGCGTACTTCGCGTACGGCTGCTTCTTGCGCAGGTCCCAGGCCACGCCCGAACCGCGCAGCATCGGGCCGGTCATGCCCCATGCGAGCGCCTTCTCCGGCGGGATCACGCCGATGCCGACGGTACGCTGCTTCCAGATGCGGTTGTCGGTGAGCAGGGTCTCGTACTCGTCGACGCGCGTCGGGAAGTCCTTCGCGAATGCTTCCAGGTAATCGAGCATCGAGCCTTCGCGCCACTCGTTGAAGCGCTTGAGCTTGCCGCCCTTGCGCCACGGCGACTCGCGGTAGCGCGGCATGTGGTCGGGCAGGTCGCGGTACACGCCGCCGGGCCGGTAGTAGGCCGCGTGCATGCGCGCGCCCGACACCGCCTCGTACACGTCCATCAGCTCCTCGCGCTCGCGGAACGAGTAGAGGAAGACCGCCATCGCGCCGAGGTCGAGCGCGTTGGAACCGATCCACATCAGATGGTTGAGGATCCGGGTGATCTCGTCGAACATCGTGCGGATGTACTGGGCGCGCACGGGCGCCTCGATCCCCATCAGGGTTTCGATCGCGCGCACGTACACGTGCTCGTTGCACATCATCGACACGTAGTCGAGCCGGTCCATGTAGGGCACGGACTGGTTGAACGGCTTGGATTCGGCCAGCTTCTCGGTACCGCGATGCAGCAGCCCGATGTGCGGGTCGGCGCGCTGCACCACCTCGCCGTCCATCTCCAGGATCAGGCGCAACACGCCGTGCGCGGCCGGATGCTGCGGACCGAAGTTGAGCGTGTAGTTGCGGATCTCCTGCAGGCGCTCGGCGCCGCTGCTCGCGAAGCCCTCGCTGGCCACGTGCGGGGTATGCGGGATCACACTCACTTCGACACCTCCGCCCTGCCCGCCGCTTCGCGGCGCGCGCGCTGCTCGTCCACCGCGGTCTGGTAACGCGCGTCGTCGCGGATCACCCGCGGCACGTTCACGCGCGGCTCCACCGACGTCACCGGCTCGTACACCACGCGCTTCTTCTCCGCGTCATAGCGCACCTCGACGTTGCCGATCAGCGGGAAATCCTTGCGGAACGGGTGGCCGACGAAACCGTAGTCGGTGAGGATCCGGCGCAGGTCCGGGTGACCCTGGAACACGATGCCGAACAGGTCGAAGGCCTCGCGCTCGAACCAGTTGGCCACGGGCCACAGCCCGGTGAGCGAGGACACCATCGGCAGGTCGTCGCTGGGCGCATAGCACACCACGCGCACGCGCAGGTTGTGCTGCACCGACAGCAGTTGGGCGACGGCGGCGAAACGCCGCTGCGGCACCGGGATGGCGCCGACGCCGTCCGGCTCGGCGACCTGCTGCGATGGCGCTTCGCCGAAGCCGAAACGGCCCGGGCCACGCCCTTCCACGCCGCGGCTGAAGCCTTCGGAGGACACTTCGGTGTCCCACTCGTCGCTGCCGTAGCCCAGGTAGTCCATCCCGCACACGTCGACCAGCGACTCGAAGCCGAACTCGTCGCGCAGGACGGCGCAGGCCTCCAGCCAGTCGCCGGCGGTGACCATCCCGACCTCGCCGCGCGGCATGGCCACGCTGACGTCGGCATCGGGGAAACGCGCGCGCAGGCGCGCGGCGAAGGCCGCTGCGGTCTCCGGGGTGGATTCAGCCATGACGCATCCCCGTCTTCTCGTCGCCGAAGTTGGTGGCGCGGCGGATCTTCTTCTGCAACTGCAGGATGCCGTACACCAGCGCCTCGGCGGTGGGCGGGCAGCCGGGGACGTAGATGTCGACCGGCACCACGCGGTCGCAACCGCGCACCACGGCATAGGAATAGTGGTAGTAGCCACCGCCGTTGGCACAGCTGCCCATCGAGATCACCCACTTGGGGTTGGGCATCTGGTCGTAGACCTTGCGCAGCGCCGGCGCCATCTTGTTGACCAGGGTGCCGGCCACGATCATCACGTCCGACTGCCGCGGCGAGGGACGGAACACCACGCCGTAGCGGTCCAGGTCCAGGCGCGCGGCGCCGGCATGCATCATCTCGACCGCGCAACAGGCCAGGCCGAAGGTCATCGGCCACATCGAGCCGGTGCGCGCCCAGTTCAGCAGCACGTCGGAACTGGTGGTGACGAAGCCGCGCTCGAGCAGCGGATTGTTGTCGGCGGAGCCGCCGAGCAGGGTTTCGGGGCGCAGGATATCGTCGACGCGACCGTCGGGCAGCGGGTTGCTGGCCGCATCCGCCAGGCCGCGAATGGCTTGGATCACTCCCATTCGAGCGCTCCCTTCTTCCACACGTAGATGAACCCGAGCAGCAACATGCCCACGAAGATGCCCATCTCGATCAGGCCCAGGGGGCCCAGCTCGCGGAACACCGTCGCCCAGGGCACGATGAAGATGATTTCCAGGTCGAAAATGATGAACTGGATGGCGATGAGGTAGTAGCGCACATCGAACTGCATGTGCGAATCCTCGAACGCGCTGAAGCCGCACTCGTAGGGCGAGAGCTTCTCGGGCGAAGGCTGCTTCGGCCCCAACAGGTTGCCGATGATCAGCAGCGCTACGCCGACACCCGTGGCAACGATCAGGAACAGCAGGGTCGGCAGGTATTCGGCCAGCACTCGTTGTTCTCTCGGCTACTTGCCGCCTGGATGGCGGCCGTCGCTCGGCGCGCGTGGACGCGCGCGCGACATCGGTAAATATGGTGCCCAAGGGGGGACTCGAACCCCCACGACCTAAGCCGCTACCACCTCAAGGTAGTGCGTCTACCAATTCCGCCACCTGGGCAAATCCGTCACCGCGTGCAAGCTCTTCCGGCAACGCGGCAATTGTAAGCTTTATTGCTCGGTTTGAGCAGCCGGTTCAGCCTCATTCCCGACATCCTGCTGCTCGGGAGCGACCGGCACCGCGTCCGCGGGCTCCTGCGCCGGTGCGGCAGGGACCGCCGAGGGCGGCGACTGCGGCGCACCCGGCACGGCGCCGGGGGACACCGGGGCCGCCGGCACCTGCGACATCACGCCCAGGTCGGTGTTGGCCTGCGGCGCGGTGGCGCGGTGCGTGGCGTACCACGCCATGAACAGCGTGATCGAGAAGAAGGCGATCGCCAGCCACTTGGTGGCCTTGGTCAGGAAGCTGGCCGAGCCCCGCGCGCCGAAGACGGTGGCGGATGCGCCGCCGCCGAAGCCGGAACCGGCCGACGCGCCGGCGCCGCGCTGCATGAGGATCAGCGCGATCATCGCGATCGCGACCAGGACGAAGAGGATGTTGAGGATCAACAGCAGCATTGCGGCGTACTCGGATGTCTGGTGGACTGCGATCAGCGGGCCGCGGCGCGGGCGATGGCGAGGAAATCCGTGGCCACCAGCGACGCGCCGCCGATCAGGCCACCATCGATGTCCGCCTGGGCGAACAGTTCGGCGGCGTTGGCCGGCTTCACGCTGCCGCCGTACAGGATGGGCAGCGAATCGGAGATTCTAGCATCCCGCGCCGCCACGTGGCGACGGATCAGGGCGTGCACCTCCTGGGCCTGGGCCGGCGTTGCGGTCTGGCCGGTGCCGATCGCCCAGACCGGCTCGTAGGCCACCACGGCCCCGTGGAAACGCTCCACCCCGGCCCGCTCGAGTACCGGCTCGAGCTGCGCGGCGATCACGTCCGCCGTGCGCCCGGCCTCGCGGTCCTCGAGGGTCTCGCCCAGGCACAGGATCGGCACCAGGCCGGCGCTGGAGGCGGCGAGGAACTTCTTCGCCACCAGGTCGCTGTTCTCGAAATGGTGCAGCCGGCGTTCGGAATGGCCGACCAGCCCGTAGCGCGCGCCCACGTCCAGCAGCATCCGCGCCGACACCTCGCCGGTGTAGGCCCCCTCCTGGTTGTGGCTGACGTCCTGGGCCCCGAAGGAGATGGGATGGCCTTCGAAATCCTCGATCAGGTCGCCCAGGTAGGGCAGTGGCGGCAGCACCACCACGTCAACTCCCGGCACGGGCAGGCCGGCGGCGAGGTCGCCGACCAGGGTGGTGGCGAAGTCGCGGCTGCCGTGCAGCTTCCAGTTTCCGGCAACGATCCTGCGGCGCATGCGCTGATGCCCTGCTCTGTGAAGACGCCAAGGATAGCCGATGCCGGGCTTCTGCCCGGCCGCCGCGCCCACCCGGCACCCGCGCAGGAGGCAAGCAGCGGGGCGCCGGAAGCGCTCGGGGAGCGTCGACCCGCCGGCCGGGATCCGCCGCGCCCGCTCCGCGCACCGAAACACTCCCCTCGTCACCCCTGCCCCGCGTCGGCCGCGCGGTGGCCGTGGCCTCCGGGGCTACTTGAGCTTGATCTCGCGCAAGCGCTGCTCGAGGAAGCCGTGGGCGGTGATCGGCTCGGGATACCGGCTGGGATTGTCGGCGGAGACGCACGAAGGCAGCACGTCGATCAGGAAATCCGGGTTGGGGTGCAGGAAGAACGGCACCGAGTAGCGCGGCTGGCGCGCGGCCTCGCCCGGCGGATTGACCACCCGGTGGATGGTGGAGGGATAGACGTGGTTGGTCAGGCGTTCGAGCATGTCGCCGATGTTGACCACGATGGTGTCGCCTTCGGAGGTGAAGGGAACCCACTCGCCCTGCTTGGAGCGCACTTCCAGTCCCGCGGTCGAAGCGCCCACGAGCAGGGTGATGAAGTTGATGTCGCCATGCGCGCCGGCGCGCACGTTGGGGATGTCGTCGGCGGTGATCGGCGGATAGTGGATCGGGCGCAGGATCGAGTTGCCGAAGTTGGTCTTGTCGCCGAAGAAGTCCTGCGGCAGCCCGATGTGCAGCGCCAGCGCCGAGAGCACGCGCGAACCCAGCGCGTCGAGCGCGTTGTACAGCGCCAGACCGTATTCCCTGAACCCGGGCACCTCCGCGGGCCACACGTTCGGCGGCATCACGTCGCGATACTTCGAGTCGGCGGGCAGTTCGCGGCCGATATGCCAGAACTCCTTGAGGTCGAAATGCTTCGAGCCCTTGGCGGTCTCGATGCCGAACGGCGTATAGCCGCGGGCGCCGCCGCCGCCGGGGACGTGGTAGGCCTTTTTCACGTCTTCCGGCAGCGCGAAGAACGCGCGGAAGGCGGCATAGGCGTCGTCGATCAGCGCCTGCGGGATGCCGTGGTGGCTGATCCCCGCGAAACCCCATTCGCGGTAGGCGGCGCCGAGCTCGGCCACGAACGCGTCGCGGTCGTGGTCGAAACGACGGATGTCGAGGGTGGGAATACGGGCACTCATGGAAAAACTCCGGGTACGACGGCAAGCCGAACCGGCGCCGCCCGGCACGCGGACGGCGTCGGCCCGGTCAATTCGATGCGGCGGCGCGCACCGCCTGGGCGAGGGCTTCGAGGGTGGATTCCATCAGGGCCTCGTCATCGGCCTCCACGGTCACGCGCACCACCGGCTCGGTGCCGGAGGGCCGCAGGAACGCGCGGCCGCGGCCCTCGACCGCCGCCTGGGCGCGCACCAGCGCGGCCTGCACCGCCTCGCTTTCGGTGGGCCTGCTGCCACTGCCGTAGCGCACGTTGATCGTCTTCTGCGGCAGTTTGCGCACGTCGGCCAGCGCCTGCTGCAGCGTGAGACCGCGGCGGCGCAGCACCTCCAGCACCTGCAGCGCACTGATGATGCCGTCGCCGGTGCTGGCGCGGTCCAGGCACAGCAGGTGCCCCGAGGCCTCCCCGCCGAGGATGCCGCCGTGCTCCAGCAGGGCCTGGTGCACGTAACGGTCGCCCACCCTGGTCCGCAGGAAGCCGATACCGGCGCGATCCAGCGCCTGCTCCAGGCCGTAGTTGGTCATCAGGGTACCTACCACCGGGCCGCGCAGCCGCCCGCTCGCACGCCAGTCGGTGGCCAGCAGGTACAGCAGGTTGTCGCCATCGTGGACGGCGCCGTCGCTGTCGACGAACAGCAGGCGGTCGCCGTCGCCGTCGAAGGCGATGCCCAGGTCGGCGCCGGTGGCGCGCACGCGCGCGGCCAGCTGCTCGGGATGCAGCGAGCCGACCCCGTCGTTGATGTTGGTGCCATTGGGCTCGATGCCGATGGCCTCGACCCGGGCGTCGAGCTCGCGCAGCACCAGCGGCGCGATCTGGTAGGTGGCCCCGTTGGCGCAGTCCAGCACCACGTGCACGCCGGTCAGGTTGAACCGCCGCGGCACCGAACTCTTGCAGGCCTCGACATAGCGGCCCACCGCGTCGTGGGTGCGCACCGCCTTGCCCAGGCGTTCGGACGACACGGTGGCGAAGGGGCGGTCCAGCGCCGCCTCGATCGCCAGTTCGGTCGCATCGTCGAGCTTCTCGCCCTCGGCCGAAAAGAACTTGATGCCGTTGTCGTAGTGCGGGTTGTGGGAGGCGGAGATGACGATGCCGCCATCGGCGCGCATCGAGCGCGTCATGTGCGCGACCGCCGGCGTGGGCATCGGCCCCATCAGCTGCACGTTCACCCCGGCCGCGACCAGTCCCGCCTCGAGCGCGGCCTCGAACATGTAGTTGGAGATACGCGTGTCCTTGCCGATCACCACCAGCGGCTTGCGCTGGTCGCCGCGGCCTTCGGCCTCCTCGCGCAGGGCGTGGCCGTAGGCGTTGCCCAGGCGCAGCACGAAGTCGGCCGAGATCGGGCCCTCGCCGACGCGGCCACGGATGCCGTCCGTGCCGAAGTAGCGCCTGCTCACGCCGCCGCCTCGCGCGGCGCGGGCTGGCGGGTCATCATCGCCATCAGCGTGGCGATGCGGTCGCGCAACTGGCGACGGTCGCAGATCTGGTCGATCGCTCCGTGCTCGACCAGGAACTCCGAACGCTGGAAGCCTTCGGGCAAGGTTTCGCGCACGGTCTGCTCGATCACCCGCGGCCCGGCGAAGCCGATCAGCGCATCGGGTTCGGCCATGTTGATATCGCCCAGCATCGCGAACGAGGCCGAGACGCCGCCGGTGGTCGGATGGGTCATCACCGAGATGTAGGGCAGGCCCGCCTCGCGCAGGCGCCCCAGCGCGGCCGAGGTCTTGGCCATCTGCATCAGAGAGAACAGGCTCTCCTGCATGCGCGCACCGCCGCTGGCGGAGAAGCACACGAAGCCAGATCCGATCTCCAGCGCGCGCTCGGCGCCGAGGGTGAAGCGCTCGCCCACCACCGAACCCATCGAGCCGCCCATGAAGGCGAAATCGAACGCCGCCGCCACCATCGGCATCTGCTTGAGCCGGCCCTCCATCACCACCAGCGCGTCACGCTCGCCGGTCGCCTTCTGCGCGGCCTTGATGCGGTCGGCGTAGCGCTTCTGGTCGCGGAAGCGCAGTACGTCGGTGGGCCCCAGCTCGCCGCCGATCTCGCGCAGCTCGCCGGCGTCCAGGAAGCCGCGCAGCCGCGCGCGGGCGCGGATGGGACGGTGGAAGCTGCACTTGGGGCAGACTTCCAGGTTCTCCTCGAGTTCGGGGCCGTAGAGCACGGCGCCGCAGCGGTCGCACTTCTCCCACAGCCCCTCGGGCACGCTGCGCTTGCGCACCACACCGCTCTCGGTGCGGATCTGCGGCGGCATCAGTTTCTTCAACCAGGACATGCTTGGCGTCCGATCCGTGTGCGGCAGCGCCGCGAAGGCGCGCAGTTTAGCGCACGGCCAAACCCGGCATGGATCGCCCGCGGCGGACCGGCCGCCGCGGCTTGCGCCGGCGACGCCGCCCGCCCTCAGTCCAGGGCGGCCCGCAGCGGGGCCAGGAAGGCCATGGCACGGGCGACCGCCTCGTCGCTGCCGGCCGCGCCGGAGATCGCCGAGACCAGGGCGCTGCCGACCACCACGCCGTCGGCGTCCGCCGCCATCGCGGCCGCGCCGGCCGCGTCGCGGATGCCGAATCCCGCCACCACCGGGACCGGGCTGGCGGCACGGATCCGGCGCAGGTGCGCGGCGGCCGCTTCGGTGTCGAGCCGTTCGGAGGCCCCGGTCACGCCGGCGAAGCTGACGTAGTACAGGTAGCCCTGGGCCGCGCCCAGGAGCACCGCCAGGCGCGCGTCCGGGGTGGTCGGCGACGCCAGCAGCACCAGATCGATGCCGCGGGCGCTGAAGGCATCGCGGAAACCGGCCGATTCCTCGGGCGGCAGGTCGACCAGCAGCACGCCGTCCACCCCGGCCTGCCCCGCCTCGCGCGCGAACCGTGCCGCGCCGCGGATCTCGACCGGATTGAGATAGCCCATCAGCACCACCGGAGTGCGGTCGTCGCGCTGGCGGAACTCGCGCACCGCCCCCAGCACCCAGTCCAGGCCCGCGCCCCTGGCCAGCGCCCGCTCGGAGCTGAGCTGGATGGTGGGGCCGTCGGCCATCGGATCGGAGAACGGTACGCCCAGCTCGATCACATCGGCACCGGCCTCCACCAAGGCATGCATGACCGGCACGGTCGCTTCCAGCGAAGGATCGCCGGCGGTGACGAAGGGAATCAAGGCCTTGCGCCCCTGGCCGGCCAGGGCGTCGAAGCGCGTGCGCAGGCGGCCGGACGGGCTCATACCTCCACTCCTTCGCGCGCGGCGATGGTGTGCACGTCCTTGTCGCCACGGCCGGAGAGGTTGCACAGCACCAGCGCGTCCTTCGGCAGCTCGCGCGCCAGCTTGATCGCCTGCGCGATGGCGTGGCTGGATTCGAGCGCCGGCAGGATGCCCTCGCTGCGCGTGAGCGCGTGGAACGCCGCCAGGGCCTCGTCGTCGGTAACGCCGACGTACTCGGCCCGGCCGCTGTCCTTGAGGAAGGCGTGTTCAGGGCCGACGCCGGGGTAGTCCAGGCCGGCGGAGATCGAATGGGTCTCGATGATCTGGCCATCGTCGTCGCAGATCACATAGGTGCGGTTGCCGTGGAGGACACCCACCCGGCCGGCCGACAGGGTCGCGGCGTGGCGGCCCGTGCCGACGCCCTCGCCCGCCGCCTCGGCGCCGACGATGCGCACGCCCGAATCGTTGAGGAAGGCGTGGAACAGGCCGATGGCATTGCTGCCGCCGCCCACGCAGGCGGTGATGGCGTCGGGCAGGCGCCCGTAATCCTCGATCATCTGCGCGCGCGCCTCGCGACCCACCACGGCGTTGAAATCGCGCACCATCCGCGGATAGGGGTCGGGCCCGGCGACGGTGCCGATGATGTAGAAGGTGTCGCGCACGTTGGTCACCCAGTCGCGCATGGCCTCGTTGAGCGCGTCCTTGAGCGTGGCCGAGCCGCTGGTGACCGGCACCACCGTGGCGCCCAGCAGTTTCATGCGGTAGACATTGATCTTCTGGCGCTCGATGTCGGTGGCGCCCATGTACACCACGCATTCCAGTCCCAGGCGCGTGGCCACGGTGGCGCTGGCCACGCCGTGCTGGCCGGCACCGGTCTCGGCGATGATCCGCTTCTTGCCCATGCGGCTGGCGAGCAGCGCCTGGCCGATGGTGTTGTTGATCTTGTGCGCGCCGGTGTGGTTGAGGTCCTCGCGCTTGAGCAGGATCTGGGCGCCACCGACCTCGCGGCTCAGGCGCTCGGCGTGGTAGATCGGGCTGGGCCGGCCGACGTAGTGCTTGAGGTCCTTGTCGTAGGCGGCGATGAAGTCCGGGTCCACGCGCGCGGCGTCATAGGCCGCCGCCAGTTCCTCCAGCGGCCCCATCAGGGTCTCGGCGACGAAACGCCCGCCGTGGCGGCCGAAGTGGCCGGCCGCGTCGGGCCAGGCATGGAAGTCGAAGGATGACGTCGCGCTCATCAACGGTGTCCGCTGTGTCTTTCTGTCAGCTTAGCGCACACATGCCCGCAGGATAATCGATAAGATCTCCTTGTTACCTCAGGAAATCTCACATGTCGACTGCGGACTTGCCTGCCCTCAATGCCTTGCGCGCCTTCGAGGCCGCGGCACGCCTCGGCGGCCTGGCCAAGGCGGCGGCGGAACTGCACGTCACCCACGGTGCGATCAGCCGCCAGGTGCGGTTGCTCGAGCAGGAGCTGGGCGTGGCCCTGTTCCGGCGCGAGGGCCGCAGCCTGCGCCTGACCGAGTCCGGGCAGCGCCTGGCCGAGGCGACGGGCGTGGCCTTCGCCCAGATCCAGGCGGCGGTCCGTGGCCTGCGCCGCAGCGGGGAAGCGGCTGCGCGGGTCGTCGGTTGCCCTGGCAGCCTGCTGGCGCGATGGATGATTCCGCGCCTGGACCGGATGCGGCGCGACCTGCCCGACCTGCAGTTGCATCTGTCGCCGCACGAAGGCGACTTCGCCCCCGCCCTGCCCGGCCTGGATGCGGCCATCCTGGTCGGCGGCCCGCCGTGGCCGCCGCAGTGGCAGGTGCGGGCGCTGGCGCCAGAACGCATCGGCCCGGTTCTCGACCCCCGGCATCCGGCGGCGGCACGGTTGGCGGGCCAGCCGCCGGCCGCGCTGCTTGGCGAGGAACTCCTGCATACCACCTCGCGCCCGCAGGCCTGGCCGCAGTGGGCGCGCCGGCACGGGCTCGACCCGGCCGCGCTGCGTCTGGGCACCGGCTTCGAGCACCTGTACTACCTGCTGGAGGCGGCCGTGGCCGGGCTGGGCGTCGCCATCGCACCGCAGCCGCTGGTGGCAGGCGACCTGGCCAGCGGCAGGCTGGTCGCCCCCTGGGGCTTCGTCGAGACCGGCGAGCACTGGTGCCTGTGCACGCGTCCGGGCCAGGATCCACAGCTCGACCGCCTGGCGGCATGGCTGCGCGGGCAGTTCTCCGACCAGGGCTGAAGCGGCGCACAGGCCTGACTGGCAGGCGGCCGGCCGGCCGCAGGGCAGCGCAGACTGTTACGACGGGAGACGGCGCTGGCGACCGGGAGCCGCCGCCTCCATGGTCCGCAGCAAGCGCCGGCACCGCGTCCCGGACCGTCGGATCGCAGCACCGCCCCCCGCGTCAGGTGCCGGCGGGGCCGCGCCGCGGCGCGTGGTCAGCCGCAGTCGGCGCGCCGCACTTCCTCGACGAAGCGGCGCATGCGGGCGCCATCCTTGGTGCCTGCCGCGGCCCCGGCGGCCTCCACGCCGCTGGCCACGTCCACGCCCCAGGGGCGGGTGGACGCCACGGCGGCGTGCACGTTGTCCGGGGTAAGGCCACCGGCCACCAGGTAGGGCTTGGTGAGGCCCTCGGGCACCCGTGTCCAGTCGAAGGCGCGCCCGCCACCGCCGGCCTGGCCCGGGGCATGCCCGTCGAGCAGGAACCCGGCCGCGCTGGGCCAGCGCGCGTGCAATTGCAGCGCATCGAGCGGGGCGTCCCCGGCCATCGGCACGGCCTTGAGATACCGCAGGCCGAAACTGCGGCAGAACGCTTCGTCCTCGTCGCCGTGGAACTGCAGCAGCGAGGGACGGACGCGCGCGATCACTTCCCGCACCTCCTCGGCCGTGTTGTCCATGAACAGCGCGACCGCATCGACCATCGGCGCCAGGGCTTCGCGCATCGCCGCCGCCTGGCCGGCATCCACCCGCCTCGGGCTGGACGGCGCGAACACGAAACCGACCGCATCCACGCCGAGTTCGCCCGCCAGGCGCACATCGCCAGCGCGGGTCATGCCGCAGAACTTGATGCGGGTGCGGAACGGAGGCATGGACACTGGGCGTTTTCCCTCGGGACGAGACGATATTGTGCGCGGTTCCGGCCCACGCGGACAGCGACGCGGCGCGGCGCGGGCCGCTCAGGCGGCCGTGACCTCCGCCGGAAGCCCGTGCCCGGCCGCATACAGCGGGCCGACGAAGACCAGGCCGGTGGCCGGGGCGGTCGGCCCGGCCAGGCGTCGGTCGCGCCCGGCCAGCAGTTCGGCCATCCACGTTTCGCGCTGCGCGCCCGCCCCCACCTCGAGCAGCGAGCCGACGATGTTGCGCACCATATGGTGCAGGAACGCATTGGCCTGGACCTCGATCGTGACGACATCGCCGTCCCGCGAAACCGCGACGCGCTGCAGGTCCCGGCGACCGTGGCTGGCCTCGCACTCGCTGGAGCGGAACGCGCCGAAATCGTGCTCGCCCACCAGGGCCTGCGCGGCGCGGTGCATGGCCGCCGCGTCCAGCGGGCGCCAGTGCCAGGACAGCCACTGCCGGGCCAGCGCCGGGCGCACCTGGCGGTTGAGGATGCGATAGCGGTAGCGCCGGGCGATCGCCGAGAAGCGCGCGCTGAAATCCGCGGCCACGGGCCGGCACCAGGTCACGCTGACGGACGGCGGCAGGCGCGTGGTGGCGCCGAGCGTCCAGGCACGCAGGTCGCGGCTGGCGGTACTGTCGAAGTGCGCCACCTGGCATTGCGCGTGCACGCCCGCGTCGGTGCGTCCGGCGCAGACGGTCTCGATCCTGGCGTCGGCCACGGAAGACAGCGCCGTCTCCAGCACGCCCTGCACGGTGGCCTCGTCGTCCACGCCCGGCTGCGTCAGGCGCTGCCAGCCGCGGAAGCCGCCGCCGTCGTATTCCACGCCGATCGCGTAGCGCACTATGCCAGTTCGCGCAGCAACCGCTCGGCCTCGCCGCGGGCGCCGGGCTCGCCGCCGACCGCCACTTCCTGCAGCAGGCTGCGCGCGGTTTCGATGTCGCCCAGGTCGATGTAGGCCCGCGCCAGCTCGAGGCGTTCCTGGCCCGCCGGCACGCGCTCGGGGAACGGGCCGGTGCTCTCGTCACCGGCGGCGTGCCAGGTGGGCAATGCGCCGGTGGCCGCCGCCGGGGCACTGCTCCAGGACACCGCGGCGTCCATCGGCACGGCTGCCGGGGCGGGCGCGGGCGGCGCGAACCGCGCGGACGCCGGCTCCAGAGTCGGTGTCGGTGTCGGTGTCGCCGGTGGGGCTGGCGGCGCAACGGCCGGACCAGTGGCCGCGACCGGCGCGCGTGGCGGCTGGGCCGATGCCTGGGCGAAGCCGTAGCCCTGCTTGCGCACCTGGGCGGCGCCCTTGCGTCGCGAGAGCAGCCACCATGCCAGCAGGGCGGCGACGAGCAGGCCCGCGCCCAGTCCCAGCCACGGCACGCCGCCATCGGCCTGTGCCGGCGTCTGGGCCGTGGTCAGGGCCTCGGTCGGCTGCGCGCCGCCCTGGGCCAGGCGCTGCTGCGCGGCGGCCAGCTCGCTGTCCTTCATCTGGATCAACTGCTGCTGCTGTTGCTGCAGTTGCTCCAGTTCGGTCAGCCGCGCCTGCAGATCCTGGATCTCGGCGTCCTTGGCGGCCAGGGTCTCGCGCGCCTGGACCAGTTCCTGTTGCTGCAGCATGTCGCCCTCGCCTCCGGCTGCGGCGCCGGTCCGTGTCCCTGCCTGTGCCTCGCCGCCGGCGCCCGGCGGCACGATCTCGAGCCGGGCGTCCGCCGTGCGGCTGCCCGACGATGCGCCCGGGGCCGCCGCAGCCGGCGACGTGCCCTGGCCGACGTCGGCGACCGCGTCGGGCTGCGCCACGGCGCGGCGCATCTCGCGCCAGCGCGCGACGTGCTCCCGGACCACGGCATTGGCCTCGGCCACGCTGGCCTGCGACCACTCCTCGGCAGGCGGGACGCGGAGCACCGCACCCTGGCGGATCAGGTTCACGTTGCCGCCGATGAAGGCCTGCGGGTTGGCCCGCAGCAGGGCCAGCATCACCTGGTTGGCGCTGCGGCCACTGCCGGCGGCGAGTTCAGCGGCGATCGCGCCCAGGGTCTGGTTGCGCTGCACCGGACCATACTCGGCAGGCGTCCCGGCCGCGGCTGGCGCAGCGGTCGCGGTCGCAGGCGCGGCGGGCGCGGCCTGCTGCACCGCCTCGGCCGGCCCGGCGGCATCCGCGTCCTGCGCGTTCCCGGCGTCTTCGCCGCCAGCGGCCACGGGGGTGCGCACGATGGCGTTGGACGGCGCCGCCTCCGGCGCCTGGATCGGCGGCTGCGCGGGCGCGGCCACGGTCTGCGGCGTGTCCACCAGGGCGGAGTACTCGCGCACCAGGCGCCCCTGCCCCCAGTCGACTTCGACCAGGAACGTCAGCAGCGGCTGGTCCACCGGGACGTCGCTGGTGATGCGCACCACCGGCCGGCCGCGCGGATCGAGCGCGATGTCGAAGTGCAGGTCGGAGACCAGGCCGGAGGGCGGCTCCAGCCCGATGCGACGGAAGGTGTCCGGCGAGGCCAGCCGCGCCTGCAGATGCTCCAGTTCCGAGGGATCGGTCGAGATGATCGGGATCTCGGCCAGCAGCGGCTCGCCGCCGCGCGACTTCACCTCGATCTGCCCGAGGCCAAGCGCCAGGGCCGCCGGCATGGTCGACAGCAACGCCAGCAGCAGGACGAGGCGGCACGCCAGCGTCTTCAAGAAAGCCCCCAGGAAATCCGATCAGGATCGGTTGAAATGACCGACGCAAGTTATTGATCGCGGTGGCCACCGTCAAGCTGCCGAAGAGCGCCAACCCGCCGCTTCGATCAGGGCGCCGGCGTCGGCGGCTCCCAGAAGGCCTGTCGGAAGGCGGCTTGCGCATCGGGCGCGCGCCAGGCGTTCCCGATGAACAGGGCCACATGCGACTGGCTTCGACCGCGCGCCACGTCAGGGTCGCAGGCAAGGGGAATGGCCACCGACTCCCCATGCCGGGCCTCCCCCGCAGGCGTCCACTGCCCCTCGCCCGGCTGCCGCGCGAGCAGGCCATCGTGGCCCGCAAGCCAACGTTCCTCGGCACGAAAGGTTCCAGCCGCGCAGTCCACCTGCATGCGCCAGATCACATACGGATTCTGCGCGCCGCGATCCTCCAGCACCTGCACCAGCTCGATGCTGCGGTGCTGGCCCTGGGACGCGCCCGCCCGGGGGCGGGCCAGCCACGCAATGCGCGCCGGAACTTCGCCGATGCCACCCACCAGGTACCAGCAACTCGCGTCGCTGTCCCGGCACCTGCGCTCCTGTGCCAGCACACCCTGGTCCACAGGCACCAGCGCGGCCATCGCCATCGCCATGGCCAGGCCCAGTTGCCATCCCGTCCTGCGTCGCATGCGCCCCCCTTCCGTCGCTGGATGATGCATCGCTCAGTACAGCGCCATCGAAGGCGGCGTGAATGTCGTGACGGCACCGTCCCGGATCTCGACGACCTCCCCGACCTGCGCGCCCATCGCATCGTCGAACCGCTCCACGCGCGTCACCGGCCTGGCCCGGTAATTGCCCACACCCAATCCGGCGTACTCGTACTCGTACAGGTATTCGCCGGTCAGGGACGTCCGCTGTCCGCGGAACGGCACGATGAAGCTCGCGAGTACCAGGTAGCGGCCGGGACGCAAGCCGTCGAAGGAGAAGTTGCCATCCGCATCCGTGCGGCTGCGCCCGGCAAACGCCCAGGCCTCGGGATGCAGACGCACTTCGCGCTCGATCGACCCTTCGCGGTTGTTGCGCGCATACCAGTCCTGGACGTGCGCCGTCATCGGCAACAACAGCACCCACTCGTGCCGGGCCAAGGCGACCTGGCGGCCGCGGATCATCCGTGGCAGCAGGCCGCCGACGCCCTCGCGGTTGCTGACGCCCATCACTCCGGACAGCGCTCCGCTCCCCAGGGCCATCGCCTGCTCGAGTTCGGCGCGATCATAGTGCCCGGCGACCGGCAGCCGGCCATGGCGGCCGCTTGCGGGCGGCCCGTCATCCTGCAGGCCGGCCCTCGGACCGGACATCGCACCCAGCGCACACGTCGCAAACGCGATCGCGGCGCACAGCTTCCATGTGTGCATCGGCCACTCCCTGGCAATCACCGGGCCAGTGTGGCCCGCAGGCCGGGGCCGGTCAACACGCCGCGCGCCGGTCAGCCCTCGGCGGCCACCAGCTCGGCGATCTGCACGGCGTTGAGCGCCGCGCCCTTGCGGATGTTGTCCGAGACGATCCACAGGTTGAGGCCGCGCGGATGCGAGAGGTCCTCGCGGATGCGGCCCACGTAGACCGCGTCCTTGCCGGAGGCATGGGTGACCGGGGTCGGGTAGCCGCCCGGCACGCGGTCATCGACCACCTCCACGCCCGGCGCCTGGGCCAGCAGCTCGCGCGCGGCCTCGGCCGTGACCTTGTCCCGCGTCTCGATCGCCACCGCTTCCGAGTGGCCGTAGAACACCGGCACGCGCACCGCGGTCGGGTTCACCTGGATCGAATCGTCGCCCAGGATCTTGCGCGTCTCCCAGACCAGCTTCATTTCCTCCTTGGTGTAGCCATTGTCGAGGAAGGCATCGATGTGCGGGATCAGGTTGAAGGCGATCTGCACCGGGAACTTCTGCGGATCGATCTCCTGGAAGCCGAGCAGCTGCGCGGTCTGCCTGCCAAGCTCCTCCATCGCGCTGCGCCCTGCGCCGGAAACCGACTGGTAGGTGGCCACGTTGATGCGCTCGATGCCGTACTTGCGGTGCAGCGGCGCCAGCGCCACCAGCATCTGCATGGTCGAGCAGTTGGGATTGGCGATGATGCCGCGCGGGCGGTTGCCCACCTGCTCGGGGTTGACCTCGCTCACCACCAGCGGGACATCGTCCTCGTAGCGGAAGGCCGAGGAGTTGTCGATCACCACCGCGCCGGCAGCGGCGAATTTCGGCGCGTATTCCTTGGAGGTATCGCCGCCGGCCGAGAACAGGGCGATGTCGATGCCGGCGGGATCGAAGCCCGCCAGGTCCTGGACCACGTAGTCCTCGCCGTTGAACTCGATGCTGCTGCCGGCCGAGCGCTCGGAGGCGAGTGGAACCAGCTTGCCGACCGGGAAATCGCGTTCGGCGAGGATGCCGAGCATCACCTCGCCCACCGCGCCGGTGGCGCCGACGACGGCAACGTTGAAACGGCGGTTCTGCGGAGTATTCATGGGGATCCGTGAGCAGGAACGGGAAAGGGAAAAACCTGACGGTTCGGGCGTGCGCGCCCTTCGAGCATTTCGGGGGAACCCGCGCGGCGCGGCCGGGCGACGGCTCCCCTATCGTTTCGCGGCCGCTTTGCCGGTAATCGGGGTCGGCGGATCGCCGGCCCGCGGGCCACGGCCCAGGGCTGCGATCAGGTTGTCGACCGCGAGCGTGGCCATGGCGCGGCGCGTGGCCAGGCTGGCGCTGCCCACGTGCGGGGTCAGCACCACGTTGCGCAGGGCCAGCAGCTTCGGGTTGACCGCCGGCTCGCCCTCGAAGACGTCCAGCGCGGCGGACGCCAGCCGCCCCTGCGCCAGCGCGTCGGCCAGCGCTTCCTCGTCCACCAGGCCGCCGCGCGCGATGTTGGTCAGCGTCGCGCTGGGTTTCATCCTGGCGAGGGCGGCGGAGTCGATCACGTGTCGGGTCGCGGGCGAGTACGGCAGGACCAGCACCAGGTGGTCCGATTCGCGCAGGAGTGTATCGAAGTCGAC
>Ga0233365_1000109_pt1 | contig 43214 bp, 59 predicted proteins | sample ElkDunMinimDraft_27_FD_191535 | JGI IMG/M metagenome (GOLD analysis project Ga0233365, IMG submission 191535) | Fecal eukaryotic communites from dung pellets of Tule Elk in California, USA - Elk Dung C36 | ecosystem: Host-associated > Mammals > Digestive system > Large intestine > Fecal | place...
ATCGCCACCCAATTCAGCTCCGTGCCCTCCGACAACACCGGAAACCCGATCGGCGACCACGTACCCGCGCTCTCGCGCAGATAGATCGCCTCCAAAGAGGGGTTCACCAGCAGCGCAGGAGGAGTGAACGCCGTCGCGTCCAAGGGCATCACGCAGTCCAACACGTACGTAGTGATCCGCTCCGGACCCCCATTCGGGGGCGCAGTGAACCAGCCCGGAGCCTGGCATGCCTCGTGGTGAAGGCTCGCCTGCGCGCCGTCCGCGAACTCATCGAACCGCAACGACAACCGCTCTGCACCCTGCATCGAGGTCCAACACGTCTGGCAGTCGAACGCATACAGGCGACGCAGGACCCGATCGAGATCCACGCCGTGGCCGCGCAGGTCCCCGACCTCAACCCTCTCAATCGGTACCGTCATCGCGCACCTCCCACATCGGCCCGGGTCGAGACACGGTCCACGTCACGCCGAGCACCGTCATCGGCTGCGCCGGATCAGCCGCACCGGACAGGAGCTCGCTTATGTGGACCTCAAGAGCCCGCCCCAGGACCGCCATGTCATCAGGCGTCGCGATCTCGACAGACTTCCGGATCATCACGCCAACAGCCCTGGGCGCGGACGTGCAGTGCTCCTCCACCAGGACCTCATCCCCGACGACCCCCCGCAGGAGGAACCCGGGGCTCACACGCGGGCGAGCTCCCCCCGGGCGTCCCAGGAGGCCACAGGGCCGCTCGCCCGTTGAGAGCGCGTACCCGTGCTCCCTGTTCCACGGGTCAAACGCCTCCGAGCCCCACGGCTCCAGATGATGACGCTCGTACCCGCTGAACCACAGACCCTCCCACTTCGTGTCTCCGACGAAGACCTCCTTCGCGCCGTCCGTCATCGACCACCCGCAGAACACCCACCGAGCAGCCCCCTCAGCCTCCTCCTGCGCCTCGCGCAGGATGTCCGCCCCACGGCTGTCGTAGTAGTCCGACAGCGCGAGCGCGTGCTCCCGCAGGGCCTCCGACACCGGAACCTTCCGCCTGAGCGATGGCCCCCCGCCGTACGACACCGACGCAAAGCACATGCCGTCTTCGTCGACCGGGAGGCGGATCTCAGAGACCCCGTTAACGCTCGCTACACCCCTGTCAGCAGAGAAGCCCCACGCCCCCGACACCGCAGTCCGATGCAGGTTCCCCGTAATGAAGAACCCGTTCGCGCGGATCTTCGCCCTCCGAGTGATCTCATGGGCACCCCCCTTCCTGCACATCACAGCGCGCACGTTCTCCATGCGCTCCGGACACACCAGGAGCTTCCACGAGACATGACCCAACGCCGACAGGTCCGCGCCCGCAGGAACATCGTCCTCAGTGAACCGATACACGCGGAAGCCCTCACGCATCAGGACCACCGCCCCGGAACCGGTGCGGGTAGTGCCACGACCCCGGGGGGAACGCGTACCGGCCGCTCCCGCACAGATCACGGACCCCCTCCGTGAACACCACACCGGATTCCTCCCCGGGAGCGTTGCCGTTGGGGGTGCGCCGGTTGAAGAACTGGCCCGTGGGGTTGACCACCATGAGGCCCAACTCCGAGCTGAAGTCGTAGGTCTCCGTCACCAACGCCGCACGGCACACGCTCGGGTACAACTGCGACCCGTCCTCCCTCACGGGGGACCCCACCGAAACGTAGTGGACCACCTCACCGACAACCGGGAACCTCTCACTCACCGAGACCACTCCGCCCCTCATTCGTTTCGCTGTCCAGCGTCCCCTCCACCAGACACATCCACTTCTCTATGTCAGCCTGGTCCCAAACGCGGAGGACACGACGCCCCTCGGGAACCCGTGCCCTGGCGGGGCGCACAGGAGGGTTCGGCGCATCCCCCATGTACCAAGCCAGGAGGGCAGACAGCACGGCCGACGGCTCCTTCCCCTCCTCCCGGACAGCCAGCTCGAACCTGTCGCCGAGACCGCCCTCGACCGTGAACCGGCGCGTGTCCTTCCACGTCCCGACGAACTCTCTCCCCTGGTCTCTCTGCGTCATGCCATTCTCCTCGTGTCGTTCTCAGTAAGAGCGCGAGCGACTGCCCGAGCCCGGTCCCACGTCTCCGGGAGTCCCGGAGACCGCGCGATGCCTTCAAGGGCGGAGGCGACGGCCACCGCCACCGCCGGGTCCCACAGAGTGATGTGCGCCGCGTTCGCAACGATGTCGCCGGTGTCGTCATGCAGTCCGCCCGGCCAGTCCCGCACCGAAGCGAACGGGTCCCCGTCACCCGCGAACACGGGCACCTCCCCGAGCCGGGGGGAGCCCGTGACGAACCACGGAGGGCGGGGAGCGGCGTCGGCGCGCGCACGCACGCGGCGAGCCGCGTCCTCCAGCTCCTCACGTACACCGGCAGGGGGCAGTCCCAGGCGCACGTCCCACGGCAACGACACGTCGTCCCCCTGCGTGCGCCTCAAGGCGTGCATGTGCAGGTGTCGCACCGTCCTCGTGGCCGCCGCCCCCTTGGACACGATGAGGTTCGCGTCCCAGCGCAGGTCCCGCACCAGCTCGGCCGCCCGAACGGCAACCGCACCGGCCTCGGCCGGACCGCACGCGAAGTCCTCCACGTGCGCGTACGGGATGACGAGCACGTGTCCGCCCTCAACGCGCGGGTTCAGCGGAACGAGCCCGTAGCACTCCTCCCACACCGCGACAACGTCCCCCGGGCGCGCGGACTCCAGGGGAACGACCTCGCTATCCGAAGTGCGCCCGCAGAACGGGCACTCGGAATGACCATGCATTCCCATATTCCTCCGATCTATAGCTCAGCGGCCCCGAGGAGGAATCCCCGGGGCCGCCTATCGACCTTCAGTATTATACGGCTTGCACGTCCAACCTAGGCGCTACAATCGTCCACTCCCACAGGACCAGCAGTCAAGACGTCCCGGAGGGTTTTCCGCCAGACAAACGCACCGCCACCTGAGAACGATGATGACCACGCGAGCCGTTCTAGTTCGCAGCCAGAGGGAAGTGATCACGGACCCGCCGAGCCACATAAAGAGTGTCTTTCATGTCCAGCGGATCAGTGATACGGCATGCCCGCGAGGAAAACAGAAGAGCGTCTTCAGGAGGCAGGCACCGGACGAACGACATGACCACATCTCCTTCCGATTCCACGCCACCCAGAAGAGCGACGGCCCTGTGTAGCCCCTTCAGGTCCTCATCGCTGGGCCTCTCCAGGATCAGCTTCTCTCCGCCGAGATCGACCTCCAGAGGAGGGGCGACCGAGCTCACTCCACACCCCCCGCAGGTATCGTCGACGCCGGGCGAGGAGAGGCGAACGAGGGTGCCCTCCTGTTCTCCCATGCGTAGTACCTGCGCGCCCGGTTGAGCTGTTCAACGTCCAGGCCGTACCGGTCCGCGAGCTTTGCGCCCGAAGCCTCAACGTCCTTTGACAGGAAGTCCAGGAGCCAGTCCGCGAGGTCTCCCGCCTTCGGCATATCGGACACCAGGCAGTCCCGGGCGGCATCGTAGACCGCCTCACTCACATGGTCCCCGTAGTACGCCTGCTCGTCAGGGCCGAACAGGCACAGGGCCGCCTCAGTGAGGGTTTCGCTGCGAGTGAGGCCCTGCATGCCGCCCTCGGCCACCAGGTTCGCAGCCCGCCGCTCAAGGTCCTGTACCGAGTAGGTGGCAAGAACCTTTCCCGACGAGATCTCCACGATGTGCAGGGACCCCCCATCCACCCATTCCTTGACGAAGGGCCTGCCCGACTTGTACTCCTCCTGCCGGATGACGTTCATCTCACCGTTGGCCGCCTCGACCAGGTAGCGCAGGGCATTGCCGATCTCTTTGCTCAGGATGCCGTCAATGCCATCCAGCGTTTCGCCGTCACTCATTGTTCTCCTCCGTCTTCGTCGGGCGGTTCCACGCCAGGCCGGGGTATTCCTTTTCCTCCCAGGGCTTAGCGGTCGCCCCCTCTCGCCTCACCTCCCGGATCAAGCGGACGATGAAGTCGTACCTGTACCAAACTTTGTCCGCCGTGAACACGTTCCACCGGCCGCCGAGCTCTTCCAGAACACCAACGATCAAGCTGTTGGTCGCTCCCTCCGTCCCTAGGGCGAATCCGATTTCGCGCAGGGTCGCCCTACGGCGCTCCTGGGGAGTGAAGCTTCGGACCATTGATCCGAAGGCGCGCATGTGGCTGACCTCCCTAGCCTCGTCCGTCTCCTCAGGAGGCATGTACTTGAGCATCTGCCGGACCCCGGGCTCGCACAGGGTGACTTCGGCGTTCGCGATGACATGTCTGACCCCCTCTTCCAAGGTGATCTTGCCGGAGTAGACCTCGCTCCGGGTTCTGTGCAGCACTCCAAGAAGAGCCATTCCTCTTGCCTTTCTTGCAACTAGGTGCGGGTTCCGAACTTAAATAGGAGCGGAATGAAGGGCTTTGCTAGCTCTCGTCCGAGGGCTTCCGCTCAAGGTGGACGTGGATGCCAATGTAACCCCTTCCGCGCATGATGTAGCCCGCCGTCTCCAGCTCATGAATACACCTTTTCAAGACGTCCTTGCCTCCGATGCCGTTGGCGATATCTTCAACGCGGGCGTGGAATGTTCCGTCCGGGGACGCGCCGATCTTAAGGAGGATTCCCAGAGCAATCGCAGTGGGACTGAGAGACTTGTCGTTCATAAAGGCCGTCGGGACGGACACGTATTCCTCCGAGCTGACGACCTCGACATCGATGCCCTTCGTCGGCTCGTCGATGCGAATTGCGGCACCCGGGAACGCCGTTCCAACAGCCTCTCCTGCCACGACGAAGTTCAGGCGCACATTCCGCATGACGAGGAGCCCGCTCTCCGGGTCCATGAAAGGCTCAGTGGTGGAGGAGAAAGCTCCGGCGACCTCAAGCGTGCCTCCTGCGGGCATCGCGTCCGGCTTCACCTCGCCCTGGATGTGCACGTACGAGCGCCCGTCCTCGTCGGTACGCGCCTCAACCTGCGTCACCGAGCCGATCTCGGAGCCGTCCCCGAGGGGCCCGTCGAACACGGGCAGGGGGAGCACTTCAGCCCAGGGCCCTCCGTGGCCCTCGATCATCCGCTTGTCATTGGTGGGGATGTCGATGTAGGCGACGGTTCCGCTGAAGGGAACCCGTCCTGCGTCGCTCATGAAAAATCCTTCCGGTGGAACGCTAGCTGCCAGCGGGGGAGGAGCGGCCGTCGAGGTGGACGCTCCAGCCCCAGGTGAACCCAGGCAAACGGGTGACATAGTGCCCCGCCTCCAGTTCAGCGAGGGCCTTCCCGACGGAGGTGCGCCCTCCGATCTGCGCGCCGACACGGTGAACGCTACCCAGGTACGTCCCCCGTGCTCCGGCGTGGGCCGCCAGCAGCGTCCCGAGGGCGATCGCGTTCCCGGACAGAGAGGTATTGTTAACGAAAGAGGTCGGGATCTTAACGAACTCCTCCGATCCAACCCGCACCATTGCCTTCTCCTGAACGATATCGTTCTCGCTCATGTTATGAGTCCTTTCTTTTTCCTTGGACATTAAATCAGGTGTCTTTGCAGACCGGAAAGGTCCACGAACCCGGATTTGCCGGGTCTTCCTTCCAGCCGGAGGATCGGCGGTCAGTGGCGAAGTACGCACAGCCGCCGATCCTCCAGCCGTGATCGATGAGATTTTACGCGGCGGAGTGCCCGGGGAACTCCCCCCTGCAATTCGGATCGACGCTAATGGGGGGAACCATTCTTCGTTGTCGGAGTTGAAGACCTCGATGACCCATCCGCCCCCGTCCGCTTTGCTGGCTACAGCGCGGGGGCCGAGTTCTTCGGGTCGGTCGCACGCCGCGTTCACGGCGGGGTCTACTCATCGTCGGTGGGGAAACAGCGCGGGTGAATCTTGAAGTCGCCGACGGTGGTTCCGGTGGTGACCGTGGGGGCGGTGTCGGTGGGACCTTCGACGAGGAGGGTTCCGCACCAGGCGCATCGCTGGCGGACGGTGCCGTGGCGGTTGATCCATCCGTTCGCGATGTGGGTTCGGCCGTCGGGAGTGGGGGGGCGCTCGTCGGCGGGCGTGAAGCGGGGGGCGATGAGTTCTTCGTCTTGTTCGCGGATGATCGGCGCTGTCCAGGTGCCGGGCAAGTCGGGGTCGGCTTTCCATCCGGCGGAGGTGCGGTCGGTGGCGAAGACCGCGCATGAGCGGATCGACCAGCCGGAGTCGATGAGGCGCATGCCTGCGGCGTGTCCGGGGAATTCTCGGATGCGTCCCTCCTGGTGGAAGGCTCCGTGAAGATTCCCGTCGGCTCCGAAGATCTCGATGTTCCACCCGCCGTCGGTGGGGGTGGCTTCGGCGCGCGGCCCGAGTTCCTCAAGCTCGTCGCAGGCCGCATTGAGTGAGGAGTCGCGGAGGGCGTCCGTGCTGAGGGCGGGTTTTTCGGTCGGGCTCACAGGGAGTCCTTTCGGTTGTTTCGTAGCCAGGTGAGGAGTTCGGCCATGTCCCAGATCGCGACGAAGGCGACGATCGCGGGGATGAGACCGGGGGGTGCCTCGTCGGTGAGGGTAATGGCCATGGCGATCACGTACAGGTTGACAGCAGTGAGGAGGGGGAGCCGGTATCGGGTCTTTATCCAGGTCGTCATGCGGGCCCGTGGGGGGCGTCGTGGGTCACGCGGGCGATGTCCTCGATGTGAGTCATGTTCTCTTTGTCCTTTCCATTGGGGCCTGACCGCCGATAAGCCCCGCTTATCGGCGGTCAGAACCTTGCTGTGTGTAATAACCGCAGGTCAGAGGGTGTTTCGGGGGGTTGGTACAAACGCTCCCCGCCACCCTCAGTCACAACGGGGCGTAGTCCCTGCTACTCCGCCCAGCCGATGCCCAGCCGCTCCAGCTCCAGCGAAGCCTCCTCCGCCGTCAGGATGCGGCTGAAGTGGACGCCCAGCGGATCACCCCTGTCCTCTGCCGCCGCACTCGCGACCCGAACCGCCTCCTGAACCCGTCCAACGATGTCGTCCTTGTCGTTCCCCTGCCCGATCACGACCAGCGTCGACGGCACGTACACGAACAGGAACCCCATATCGCCGAACAACGTCTCGGCGCGCTCATCAGATATCGGCTCGTCGAGCTCGTACTCCAGCGCCATAGTCCAACGCGGATTCTTCATCGGTGTCTCCTCTTTTCGTATGCAGATGCCAGCGCTAGGGGCGGAGCGCCGTCACATCCCAGGGCAGGAGCTCCAGGATGGTCGGGTCCACGCGGACCAGGCCGAAGGGAGTCGACGTCACCCCGTACGCAGGAGGAGTCGAGAGCGCGACGTCCCTGGCGAACCTGCCTTCGACACCCGGGGTCAACTCCCAGACCGCGAGAAGATCCCTGCCGATCGGGCCTGCGGACACCAGATGCAGAACGCGGGCGAGGTTGTCTGAGACCGTGATCAAGCTTGCGCTGAGCTTCGGCTCCGCCCCCCGGCTCGGGCGGTAGACGTGCGTACCCACGTAGGTACGGGAGTGCAGGGGGACGTCATCAAAGCTGAGAGGACCCTCGCCCAGGAACCCCCGAGCGATGTCGTCCGCAAGAGGAGCACTCGCGAGCCTCTGAGTCTCCTCGACGGCGTGCCGTCGGACGTGTTCAGCGGAGGCCGTCGCGGCGTCCTCGGCGGAGTCCCATGTCTGAGTGAGGCCGGGGCACGAGGTGGGGCACCCCAGACGGGAGAGACGCCAGACCACGAATCCCGGGATGCTGAGGACGGTGCCGTCTGTCGCGACGAGGACTTTGCTGGTGTACGCGTAGCTGATGTCGACAGGCACCCCCTCGCGTTCGGTCGCCTCGTCCTGAGCCTCCTTCTGCCTCTGCTCAAGTTCCGCCTTGGTCCTGCGCGGGGGCAGATCGGGCAGGTACTTGCGGACCTCCCTGCTTCCCTTCTCCGTGATTCCGACGGTGCCGTAGTATCCGCGCCTCCTGATGGCGGAGGAGGTTTGGGGAACTGGAGTCTTCCAGTACGTGCCTCCAGGATGCATCTCGGCTCCTGCGAGGGCACTGACGGCGCTCATGCTCAAGCCTTGCATGGAGACCTTTCTGTTTCGGGGTCGCACTTGCGGCCAACTGAAATGCAGGGGGTTGCATTACGTACAATAAGTATTATCAGATGACCCGCGCAAGGGTCTCGGATCGCCTAATTTTCATGGAGGCAACGTCCACACCCAGAAGGGGAGGCGGGATCGAATCCCGCCCGTCCACGCAGACCGGCCCCGTCCCGAACTCCTTGCTTATCATCGATTCTTCCTGCACTTCTTGCAGGGGGGAGGGTCGTGGACCGCTTCGCTCATCCACAGGTGAGCGATTTCTTTGGAACCGAAGTACTGCTGCCTGCGCATCCGAGCACCGCAACTCGGACAAGGCAAAACGACGGAAACGAACGTAGTGCTGATCTCCCCCCCTTCCGCTGGTCCCCGGAAGCCCATCCGAGCCCCCACTCTCCGCGCCAACAGGCGCAGGAACGCTTCCATCAGTCCACCAACCCCTCGACGACTCCCTCGATCACGGCCGCGCCGAACGAGCCACGCCGGGAATCGCGGGCCTCAACCGCGCCGCGCGCATGGCCAAGCGCCTTGTCAGGCACCTGGTACCGGCGCGAGCCGTCCCTGATGAACCGCGACTCTACCCACCCCGCCCCCTGGAGTCGCGCCAGAGCCTTGCGCCAGGGGGAGCGGAACAGAGTCCACCCGAACACCTCCTCCTCGGTCATCCACTCATCAGGAAACTCCAACAGGGCGCGGAGGATGCGAGCACTCCTCCGATCGATCTTCATTCCGCGAGACACGTGACGCCTACCCATTGCGTTTCCCCTTCTTGTCCTTCCGGGCACCCAATACGTATCCAACGGCGCGGTCGAAAGGACGCTTCCGTTTATCCCATTGGCGGACACTCCGCAAAGCGACATCTACATATTCCGGCCGGATGCGGTACATGCGACGACGCGGGGATTCGCAGGTCGATCCGGGGAGCCAGCAAGTCTCAATCCACCCCGCGACATCCATGCGAGTCAGGATGGCATATGTGGAGGCAATGGAGTTGACGGCGAGCGATACCTCATACCCTCCCATCCATTCCCTCTCGGACAGCAGGACCCTCGTGACGAGCGCCGTTTTTGAATCCATTTTCATGGCAATCCCCAAAGCTTATCTATGAGCCATTTCACTTCAGCGCGAAGAGCCTTTCAAGCGATCGAACCCATACCGACTGCGTCCGCTCCCATTCGCGAATCGAATCCCGCGCCCGAGGGTGCGCCTCCAGCCGCAACCGGTACCGGTACCGGGGACGGCGTTGGGGCTGGTCGAGGCGCGTGGGGATGAGCCCCGATTCGACCCAGCCTGCGTCCTCCATGAGTCGGAGCCCGATGAAGGTAGGTCCGGGGGAGCCGGTGGCGACGCCGAGCTCGTGACCTCCGATCCACGAGTCCTTTCCGTCCAGCAACACGCGCAACGCACGTGTGGTGTATTTGTCCATCCGAATGCAGTTTTCCATGTACCGATTATACCGAAAGCACAGGATGGCATGTGCGGGATCGGACCCGTGTGATTTCATGGAGCGGGCACCCGATCCGGCCTACATGGCCTGGCGAAGCTCGCCTCGGGTGCCCTCCGTTCGGAACTCCGACAATCGGGCGGATCGCCACCCACCAGCCCAGCACCAACCGAGGCAGGCACAATGACCGACACCAAGACGAAACGCTCCTCCCGATCGTTTCGAGGTTCCGTCTCCGTCGCCCTGCGCACTGCCGGACTCCAGCCCCGAAGGGACGCGAAGGGTCCCGGCTTCACCCTGAACACTGGCGAAGGCTCCTGCGTCTCCGTGGACGTCACGGTTTACCGGTCGGCGGAGAGTGCGGCGCGCGCCGTCCGTGACAGCCTCATTGCGGCCCTCGGAGGGAAAGCCTGGAGGATTCGACCCTCAGGGGTTCCGGTCCTGAACGAGGAAACGGGCCTCTACTCCTGCTCTCTGCACATCGAGTCCGCGCGTTCCCCCTATGTCTGCGAAGACCGGGACCTGTCGTGAAAGACGCCAAATGCCTGATTGAGTCAGAGGAGTCAGGTAGTGTCCTGACCGAGGGCTTCCGCTCATGTCGGCGATGCCCCGCGCACGCGGGGATGGCCCCTGACCGGGCTTTGGGACGACGGGGCTGAACTGACGCTCCCCGCGCACGCGGGGATGGACCCCAACGATTCGGGCACTGTGGAGAACATGACACGTGCTCCCCGCACACGCGGGGACTGCTCTTTGGGATTGTCCGACATGAAGAATGCCCGCCCCGGGCACGACCCGGGGCGGGCGTTCTTATAGGCCCGAATCGATCTTGATGAGCAAGACCTGGAACCCGAAGGGCGCGGACGCCCGAGCGAGTTTCATCAGGGGCGGGATGCTCGGGTCTCCGCAGGTGCTCACGGTGAACCGGATCATCGTGTCAGTCCGCCACGGATGCGCGACCATCGCTCCCCCCAAGGGCTCTTGCCCTCCCTCCCTGAGCCGCTGGCCGACCGAGTTCAGCACCTTGCCGACGGCGCGCGCGTCGTTGATGTCATCGAACGAGGCGAACAACTCCGGCCTTTTGAGTTGTGTGAGGCCTGCGGTGTAGGCGAACGGGGGAGTTCCGGAGGCCAGGTCTCCGGAGACGATGTTGACCGACCAGCCGAACTGCTGCCGGATCTTCGTTGCGCGCTCCTTGACGTTCTCTCCTGTGCACGCGGCGCAATCCGCCTTCTCGTGTGCGTGTCTCATCGCAGGGTGACTCCAGTCGTGTTGTCAGGGTTTGCCATCCAGTGCTTGATAGCACGGAAGTCTTCGTCGACGAGGCCCGTCGCGGGATCGGCGCGCAGGAGGAGCGCGCGGACGCTGAGTTTGTCGCTCAGCCATCGCGCGTCCGGGGCGTCGACCTCGTCGTCGATCCACACGAAGGGCCCTCCCCCGGCGAAGCGGGCGATGGCTTCGGTCTTCCTGTTGAGGCTGCGCTCGTCGGCGTCCTGGGGGAGGGGGCACACGTCGAGCCGGGGGAGTCCGAGGGCGAGGGACACTGCGACGTTCGCGTCTTCCTCCATGTCGCTCGCCCAGACCAACCGTGCGCCCAGGGCAAGGAGGGATGTCCCGTGGTCGGGGTTGAGGAGGAGGGCGCGCCCGGGGGCGCGGTAGGTGCGGTATCCGGGGGCGATGTCTCCGGGGGGCATGAGGAAGGGGTTCAGGGGTCCGTCGACATCGACGAGGACTGTTAGGTCGTGCATGTTGCTCCTGCGGTGGTAGTCGACTCCCGAGAGGGAGGGGTACACATTATGTACAATCGGTGCTATCTTTGGGGTGTTGGTAGAAGCAGAGAGCAGCAGGAGGAAGCATGTTCGTCGACCTTCACTCGCGCAGGGCCTTCGTCTCCCAGGTGTCCCGCAAGCTCCACAAGCGGAACCTCGGGACGGTTCGCGCGTGCGATCACTCGGGGGATGGCGTTATCCCCTCCCCGTCCACCGGCTTCTGCCTGGGAGCGGACCTGGCGGTGGGCTTCCGGTGGAAGGATGACCACGACGCGATTCTCGCCCTGGTGATCGACATCCTGGAAGGGTGGGGGCGTCCCTTCTGGGTCCGGGAGACGGAGCACGACCCCGAGGCCCGCATTCGGAACTGGCTGACCCGAATCCACATCGACTCCCTGAAGACTCCCGAATCCTGCGTGCGCTTCGACGGGGAGCCGTGGAAGGCGAAGACCTCCGACGCCTGAGGGGGCGTAGGGGGGTGCGTCCGCACCCCCCTACGGGGAGACTTCGGGCAAGTTTTTTCTGCGGGTCGCGTTGTGGCTGAACGGGGTGGTGTGGCCTGTTTGCGAACCCACAGAGCACTATGTACAATCGGTACTACCGGAAGGGCGCAGGGCCCTTCCCCCGCAGAACCGGAGCACATCATGGACCTCGCCTCCTTCACCGAGACCTTCATCCCCTCCTCCCTCGTTCCCGGGACCCTCATCCTGGTCACCAACAACGACCCCGGCTCACGCCTCCACAAGGGCAACCCCTTCACCTTCAACGTCGACACGGTCTGCGGCACCAGCGCCAGCCGCCTCGCCACCACGGAGGACGCCACAACGAAGAAGATGTGCTTCTTCTGCAACACGATCCCCGACGCGGCCGGTCTCTTCACCCCCAAGAAGAAGACCGCCCAGGAGGAGCCGAGGAAGGTCACGGTGGAGATCGCCGGGAACATGGTCGCCCGGATCGCCCTCCACCTGACCTGGTTCATCGACCGCGCCGAGCTCGCCGAAAAGGCCAAGGTCGGCTCCGGCGTCGTCCGCCGGATGGAGTTCTCCCCCGTCGAGGCCGAGAGCCTGCGCGCGCTCCTTGCTGCCCACAAGGCCGGTAAGGGCACCGGGAAGTCCCTCGGGCCCGTCCACCGCATTCAGCGCACCCTGACCCGCGTGGAGGCTGCGATCTTCGCCGCCTCCCGCGCGTAACACCTTCCGGGAGGGCGGGGCGCACTCTCCGCCCTCCCCGGGGGCGCAGCACAAGAATAGGAGAGGATCCATGACTCAGTTGCCGAGCCTGCCCGACGTCGGGGACGACGAACCGTACGTCTCCTTCACCTCCGCGCGATGCCGAGCCTGCGACGAAGGCTCCCCCTGGGAACGCGAGGAGATGTTCGCGGTGACCTGGACGCAGGAGCATGCGAAGAAGCGTGGCCCCGGGCACGACAAGTTCCACGTGTACGGGGTTAGCCGGTCGACTGCCCGCACGTACCTCTGAGGGGGGCCTGTGACGCAGATCAGCCGCTCCGAGTACGAACAGGAAGCACGCCGACTCGGCCGCAAGCCGATCCCGGACAACATGCTCCACGGCAACATCCAGGCTGGCCTCTACGAGGGCACCTTGGAGGAGTCCCGTCAGAACGACTACAACCGGGGTCTCGCCGTCATCGCAGAGAAGGAAGCGGGGACGTGGACGGCTCCCACCAAGAAGCCGAAGGTGTCCTGCGAGTTGTGCGGAGTCCCCATCAAACGGGCCGGACAGTGCGGAGACTGCGGCCGAGGAACCGAGGACGCCTCGTGGCCACGGCGGCGACGCCGGGCTCGTCCCACCACCTAACCCCGACAAGCAATACAGGAGCGGACATCCATGAGCACCGACTACACCCTCCCGCAGAAGCGAGCCCTCGCCATGGCGGAGGAGACGCCGCACGGCTTGATGATCAACCGTGACACCAACGTGAACACGTCCGTCGCGATGATGGATCGAGGTCTGATCGGCAAGCTCGAACAGCGCCTTGCGGATGACAAGGAGGGGGACGAGCACTACGGGAGCTTCCTCGCGGAGGGTGAGTACTACGGGCACTTCCTCACCAAGAAGGGGGAGGAAGTCCGCGAGGACCTGGTCCGGCTGGCGGCCGAAGAGGGACTGACACTCCAGGAGTATTTCGCTCCGCGCTTCGCCTGCCACTGCGGAAGCCGGGGGGTCTGGGCCCTCGGGTGGACCGACGAAGAGGGGAAGGCCCACACGATGCCGTGCTGTGGGTCGCACCTCAACACTCAGATGAAGAAGGTCGCCCGCGAGGCGCAGGGGCGGATGGTGAAGGCGCTCCTGCTGTAGGAGCCCGGGGGAGGGGGCTAGCCCCTCCCCCCTTGTGTTCCACCCTGAATCGCCCCCGCTCTGGAGTGCAGGCGGGACATCCCCGCCCAGAGCGGGGAAGCCCGGGTTCCCGGGAACCACACGGGAAGGACGGAAGATGCTCTACGACAACCCCCACGGCTACTCCGCTGCACTCGACGGAACTGCCGACACCTCAACGGGTGACACGCACGAGGTCACGATTTCGGCCTACGAGCAGGAAGGCTACGGGCGCGATGGCGAGCCGATCTACATTCCTTGCCGCCAGATCTCCGATCCCGTATCCACGGGCGTGACGTTTGACGGACCCGATTCCTCCGTGAGGGCGATGGAGGCGGCCGACCGGGTTCTCGCCGGGCAGGGATGGGAGCGGGTCGAAAGCTGGAGGGTTGAGGATGACGCCTTCTGGGCTGACATTCGGCGGTCCTGACTTCGGCTTTACCCAAGCGCAGGGACCCGCTGGATGCATAATCGGTATAACCAAGAGGGAGGATTTCCCGTGAACATACCCCCGACAGACGCCATGCGCTCTGCCTGCTATCACGCACTCAGCAACGGACTCCGCAACGACCACGATCCCTACGTCCTTTTCATCGACGATCGCGAAGGGGCGCGCCCGCCAACCGTGAAAGGGCTGGTCTCCCGGGGGCTCGCCGAGGTGCGCCCCGGTGCCACGCTTCCCCGCCTGACGGAAGCAGGAATCGACGTCGCGAAGGAGGAGTGGGCCAAGCGGACAGGAGGCAAGCCGATCCCGACCCCGCTGTTCCACCGCACCTCCGACGACGTCGCCGCGAAGCTCCTGCTCGGCGGCGCGTTCGACTTCGGACGCGAGGGCCCGTGGGTGTACTTCTCAACGGTGCGCGCCGGAGGCCTCGCGGAGGACTCCTGGGGGACCTGCGTCCGGGTTCTGCTGGCCGTCCGGCCGGAGTGGCTGCATGACGAGCTTCCCGACGGAGAGGAGCACTACCGGGTGCCGCTGGCCGCCCTGCGCGGAGTGCGCCCCACCTACGCCTAGACGCTTCCGCAGGACCCCAGGGGGCACGGAGGTCAACACTCCCCCGTGCCCCCTTTATGTATAATCGGTATAATCAAGAGGAAGGAATGTCAACGTGCGCAAACCCCCAACGGACGACATGCGGTCCGCCTGCTACTACGCCCTCGAACTCGCTCTCCACCAGGGGCACGACCCCTACGTCATCCCCCTGCACGAAACGGTGTCGAGAGGAGCGCGGGCGGCGACCGTGCGGGGGCTGATCTCCCGAGGTCTCGCCGAGGTGCGCCCCGGGGCGAAGTACAACCACCTGACGACAGCGGGAATCGACGTTGCGAAGGAGGAGTGGGCCAAGCGGACAGGAGGCAAGCCGATCCCGACCCCGCTGTTCCACCGCACCTCCGAAGAGGCCGCAATCAAGATTCTGCGAGCCAGGGAGTTCGACGTCGGCCCCGAGGGGCCGTGGGTGTACTTCTCGACGGCGCGCGCCGGAGACATCACGAGCGGCTACGGAGGGGTGGTCCTCAGGGTCCTGCTCGTCGTGCAGCAAGAGTGGCTGGATGACGAGTTCCCGGACGGGGAGGGTGGATACGAGGAACACTACCGGGTTCCGCTGGCCGCCCTGCGCGGAGTGCACGTCACCCGGGCGTAGAAACACGCGTGTCCCTTTCCGTACCCTCGAAACGGAAAGGGACACACTCCCCATGACCCCCCCAGAGCTTCGCCCTCTCGACTCCACTCGGTTGGATCAACACGATTATAACCATAAACCGGGGATGCTCCAGTTACCCCGAAATGCGAATGGGAGAATCGGACCCAAAGGGGACATTGAAGAACTCGGCACTCTCCCAGGGAGGAAGTTCGGTGCCATCAGGAGCGCCGACCGACACCGACCGCAGGGCCCATGCGCTCATCGTGAATCCCCCTGGCCTGGGGGTTATCTGCTGCGAACGGAAGTCCCCCCAGGGAACCGCCGTTTGCAGCTCTGCCCCGTACGCGTCTTCCAGGGCGATCGGGTCGTAGTAGCCCCCCACGCACAGCACCGGGACCGAGCCCCCCGCATCCGCCCAGACGCGCATCACCGAACCGACCTGGACCGGACGTTCGGAACCCCGAGCAAGCAGGGGGAGCGGGTGCCTGAACCTGCCTTCGACATCCTGCTCGGCAAGAGCCCGGCCTCCGACCGGCTCACTGATCGGGAAGACACGCGCCTCGTATTGGACGAGGTCGAGCTCCGGACTCCACAGGGCTTCCCCGCCGGTGAGGGAGTAGGCGTCGACGCGGTTGTGTGTCACCACGACGACCGCCTGAAGAACCTGTCCGGAGATCGGACCCGAAGCGTCCAGACCAATGCCGTCGAGGACCTGCGCGACCAGGCGCGAGCTCAGCATGACCACCCTCCCCGGCGCGTACGGCGACGCTCCTTCCTCGCGCAGGACATGCCGGAACGCTCCTGTCAGCGTCCGGTACACCTGGTCGCGGACGGGCCCGTCAGGGATCAGGCGGTCTGCCCACCATCGGGCGGCGTAGTGCTCCGCCCCTTCGGGGAAAACACTGTCGTACTCCTCTGTCATGTCTCCTCCTCTTTGTCCATGTTGTTGACTTGGACCTGATCAAACTGCGGTTAGCGTCATTCGCGGCGAGGAGGCACGGAGCGACTGGCCGTAACCCCGCCTCCAGCTGGAGACAGGGGGGGTATTATCGTACTATCCGTATCATCCCATACTCACGGAGACTCATGCCTGCAAGTACGGGTTGGGCCGAACGGGTTGAGCACTCCTCCTACGAGCTCATGCCCATCATCCCCGGGATCTTCTGCGCCTCCTTGAGCGCCGTCGACATGATCAGCAGCAGCGCGCGCCTGTGGGGGCCGGAACCTGTCCTCGTGCTCCTCGTATGCATACGAACGGTTGTGCTGTTTGCGACACTGGTGATTTCCACTGGCGGCCTCTTGCACTATCGCTCCAAATCATGTTCTTCATGTGTCGCCAACTTTGATCGCGCAAGGGAAGGGGCCTTCACTGAGGAAGAACTCATATGCATCAAGAAGTACCACAATGGGTACAACAAACGGCACAGTAGGGTCCTGATGCTGTTCATCGTGGGTCTTTTCTGCCTTGGGCTTGGCATAAGGGGCGAGGGGAATCAATTCGTTTTCGGCATCCCAGCCTTCTTCGGGGGGTTGCTCTACAGCGTTTTCTGTTTCTCCGATATGCACCACTCGAAAATCCGGCACTGGTGCCCGAAGTGTGAGGTCAGCAAATGAAGATCTATGACAAAGAACGCCGAGTCTTTGCCCTCAAGGCGGCTGACGGAAAACGGGTGGCCTCCGAACCCCTGGGGGAAGAGGAGCGCATCAAGCTCTCCGAAGAGCTTCTTGAGGACACCGGGTACACGCTCATCGAGGCACCCCGCAAGAAGGCCCTGGGATATCGGACGCTCCCGTACTGCCTCACCGACCCGCTCGGCATCGTCCCGGACGACACCGAGAACGTCTTGTCGGCAGAGCAGACGGCGAAGGTATGGTCCGAGATCAAGGCAGCAAACAGCCGCAACAAAGCGATGTGTCTGCTCATCGCTGTCCACGGAATGCGCCCTCCCGAGATCTCCCTCCTCAAGCACGACGCGATCACCGTCGAGGGCACGGGGAAGCGCACCCGGTACGTCCTGTTCAGCCAGAACCCTCACGGGCGCACCCGCATCATCGAAATCATCCCTTCGGTATACGACGCCCTGATGGAATGGGTGGCGGAGCGCGTGTGGCTCCTGACGGAGGCCGGGCAACCCGTCGACGAGGGGGCCCTCTTCATGCGCGGGTCCAAGCCGACGACCTCTGAACACAACTCCGAGAAGCGCGTCGTCGAGCTCCTGGAGCGTCTAGGAGCGCGTGCCCTGGGGGCGCAGGAGCCCCGACTGACCTACACCCTCCTCCAGAGGTCGACGAGGGAAGCGCTGAAGAAGATCCCAACCCATTTCGATCCCGAAAAGTTCGACGCTATCGAAGAACTGGCGGGGGCCAATGCCCCCGAAGGAGAAGTCCATGGATAACACCCAGAAACACTTGGAGAATATGCTAGTAGCACTGTCGGCCTCTTACCTGGACCTATTCGGAGGCTCGAAAGAGGACGCTAAAAAGGCCGTCCTGGACGCCCTGGACAACGGGGCGAACTCCCCCCACCACGACAAAATACTGCAAGCTACGGGGGCGTGCAAAGGCGTCCTTGCTGATCACCTGGCGCAGATTTCGGTGAACGTTGAAGGATTCGACGCGCAGGAGCGAAACCCCCGACTGGTGGCCGACGCGGGCGAAGAGCCAACGCCTGACACGAAATGCGAATGCTTTTGCCGGGCGACCCATGACCCGTCCCACTCCGGTGTGTGCTCCGGCAAATTCGCGACACACACCCTGTCCTACGAGGGACGCCTCGGCGTGACGGAAGTGCTCGTGTGCGCAGACTGCCGGACGCAGGTCCTCGCTCGGGCCGCTTCCCGCGAGGCGTCTCCGGGCACCGGACAGGAGGAGAGTTGACGGACCCCCTGATGGGCAGCCTCGACAGCCTCGATTCCCTGCTGGCAAAGGTGCGGCGAGGCCAGCTTGAGGCCCTGCGCGGAGGCCGTCCGGCCTGTGGCCACGGCCGGAGCGTGCGGGGGAGGCGGGAAGGGCCCGACGAGGTGACACGGTGCCTGCTGGCTCGCTCACACAAGGGTCTCCACGAAGACGAGTACACGCGTACGTGGGATGATTCCGGCCATCCATACGACACTGAGTACGACGCGACAATCTGAACGGCACGGTCCCCGCTCCCGCTGGGAGGAGCGGGGACCGTTGTCAGTTCCGTCCGTCGATCCTGCGCACCGACCACGGAACCATGTCGATCAGCGCCCGGACAAGGAAGGGGTTGGGCCGGGACCCCTGCACTTCCTTGGCGAACACGACCTCGGAGGAGCCTCGCGGCTGGAAGACGAGCACCGTGCTCTTGCGCGGACGGATCGGCCTGCGCGCTGGACCGTGGATGCCGGTGCCCTGGTGGTGGTAGAGGCCGTAGTCAAGGACGGTTCCTACACGGCCGACAACGCGGGTGCCCTCCACGTGCACCGTGTGCTGGATCGAGGAGCGCAGACGTCCCGTGTCAACGCCGACCAGTTGCTTGGCGCGGTTCGCGACGAGACGGGAGTACCGTTCGACCTCCCGGAAGACGGGCCCCTGGGGGGAGTACAGGAACTCCCTGATAGCAGCGTGATCAAGACGAACCTCCATACACCATCCACTCCCCAGCGCTATTCTTTCGACACGCGGAGTCACAAGACATCGTCGAAACTAAGGGTATTGTTCCCTCTTGCTAGCTACGCCCCCGGCCTCCACTGAGGTAACCGGGGGCGCAGCTATTCACGCGAGACAGGGTTGCACCGCAACGACCCGAGCCCAACCGCTGGCAACCCACAGCTGGGTCTCCAGGTTGTTCGGCCTGTCGATGATCGACCCCACCCGGCTCAGCTCCTCCAGCTCGGGCCGATGCCGCAGGACCTCAAGGAGGAGACGGCCGGGATCATCCTTCACGGCGCGCCTCCTGCAACGTCCACGTCAGCTGTCGCCATGCGGTCCGGGATGGAGGCGTCGGTGACAGTGATCTGGTAGACGCCTCCTGTCGCGTACTCGTGCGCGGACTGCGCGAACCCGTTGCCCTGGTTCAGTGTCGGGTCGGAGTCGTCCCCCCAGTTGACGACCGCCGGACGGTTGTCGTTGTCCACGGTGAGGAGACGTCCGCGCCCAGAGGCGACCTCGGAGTCCGACACCACGGACAGCACCATGTCTGGCAAGACGTCCTGGAAGGCGGTGATGACGAGGTGCTCCCCGGTGTACTCCACAGAGGCAACCTCGCCCTCGAACACCTCGACGTCCTCGGCTTCCGGATCGAGGTCGGACACCTTCCTCATGACGAGCACGTCCGTGCCGGGCCACAGCCCACGCAGGACTGCGTCGGCTGCGTGGCGGTTCTTCGCCACACGGGATCGGCACCAGGCCACCTCAACGGCGAGGACACCCTCGTCTTCGCTGATGAGAAGGGTCTCGTGGTCGTGGGGGATATCGACGTCGGGACGTCCCTCGCGTCGGATAGAGAACTCGTAAGTCATCTCGTCTTCCTTCCTGTTCAGCATCCGCAACCGCCCATGCGGATCACGGTGGTACCGATGACAGAGACGCAGCCGCCCATGGGGCCGGAGGGGGCGATGGACTCGACGGTGTGGGAGGTCCCGGTGTCCGTGAACCAGTCACAGCACGTGAGAGTCGCCTGGATCGCCTTGACGTCGTCGAACATGCCGAACGCGTACCCGTCGAACTCCCCGTCGGAAGGGGGCTGGCCGCTCTCGTCCAGGCGCGGAGCGCACCGCCACACCCCCAGCTCCACCCGCACGTCCCACCCCACGACGCCGCACCCGCCCATGCCCCGGTTCCGGGTATGCGTGAGAGGGGCGATGTTCACGACCCTGATCCATCCCTCCCCCTCCCCGTTGTCCTCGCATGTGCAGTCGCATCGTTGCGCAGGCAGAGGCGACGCGCCCCAGATAATCGGCAGGAAGCACACGGGGCGAGACCGTTTGATCAGCTCGCCCACGAAGCACTCCCGCAACGCTGTTGCCATACCCCTCAGCGACTTCCGGTTCACCGCCACCCCCTCCTGTATCGGGCTCCTGCGTCCGGGGCGACAGCCTCGTGCTTGACCTTGAACTGGTCAGGCGACCACACCCCTGGGCGTGACAGCTGACCCTGGGGGTTCACGGTCGACAGCCACAGGTCCACCACTGGCAGGCCGGTCCGGCCGTTCGACAGGAACTCCATTTGGTCGACGAACGCGTAGCTGATGCCCTCCCGCGTCACGGTCTGGACGCGTTCGGGCAGAGCGCAGTCAGACGCGCCCGTGCACTTCTTGTAGAGCTCGCACGCCAGCACAGTGACCGCCCTGCGTCCGCCGACGGGGACCGGGGTGCCCCGCCAGTACTCGACGGCGAACGCCCCTTCCTCGTCGTAGGACGCGGCCATGTCCTGGAATCCGGGCCATGAGCCGCCGTCGACGCGCAGGAGCCGGTTCGGGGCCTGGACCTTGAAGGAGTCCGGGGTCAGCTCCTCCCCGTCGATCCACACGCGGACCGGGTACCGGGACGCCCATGAGCACCGGCCGTGCGGGGCGGGGAGGTGTGGGGCGTGCACCGGCCCCGGGAGCTCCAGGGTTGACACGCCGCTCCCGCAGGAGCACGACGAGCACCCCGAGGGCGCGCACGCGCACCCGGAGAGGTTGACCCACTCGCCGTTGATGATGTCCGGGCGCATGCCGCGACCGGACCGGTACCGGTATGACGACGGGGTCTGCCGGTCGGGGTCGTAGCAGTCCTGTCGGCACGGGCGGACGATCTCGCGGCACAACCCGAAGCGCCCGGCGGTCAGCCGCCACAGGATCTCGGTGGCCATCTCGACGGACACCCTGAGCTGGGAGTCCATCGAGTCGACGTCGTCGCAGTCGAAGCAGGGGGCGCAGTCGGGGAGGAGCGGCCAGGTACGGCATGGCCCCTCCCCGTACTCCATGTCCCATGTCCCGTCGTCAGCGACGGGAGGGGGGCAGTCGCAGGACACCGTCAGCCCTGCTTCCACGACAGGACGGACGCCTCGGTGAAGTCGATGCGCGCGGGTGTCGGTCCGTGCTGGGAGACGCGCAGGCGAACCCGGTGGTCCTTCTGCGCGTTGCCCGTCCACGTGTACGTGAAGTGCCCGGAACCGGAGACGTGCACGGGGGAGTCGATGGGCGCGGACTCCACGATCGTGAAGCCCGACCCCTGCTGCACGACCTCCACCAGGCGTAGCTGAACCTCGGTGCCCTGCGGCAGAGCCTTGTAGTCCTCGCCGTCGTCGATGTGGAACCGGACGCCGACCGACACCGAGTAGAGCGCAGGGCCCGTGAGAACCGAGTAGTACGTCTCGGGGAGGGCTTTCCCGTTCTTGTGGGTGAAGGGGACGTACCGCCATTCGGAGGGAGGCAGGATAAGGTCCAGCGGCTTGTTGTCCTCGTCGCGGGCACGGAACTTCGCGTGAGTGGGCATGTCCTCTTCCCTTTCGTAATCACCGGACAGGATCGCCGCGACATCGCGGCGGAAAGCCGTCATATTGAAGGAGTGCGGGTCAGGTTTCCCGGTGTTCACTTCCCGGTGGGCCTTTACCTGCGCGGTCGGTATCCCGTATTCGCGGCACAGTTCCGCGCACAGCTTTTTGTACGCGTCAACCTGCGCAGGGGGCCACGCCTGCCGTCCGTCGTTCTCAGCCTCGATGCCGATCGACGTGGAATTCGTGTGGCGGTTCGACGTCGATGGCGCGTTGTGCCAACTCCTCCCCGCAGCGATGACGTAGATGCGCCCGGACCGGCCGATGCCCAGCTGCGACAGCGGGCCCTTCAGATCCGAGCGCCCGTACGCAACCACGTTGAGAGACGGGTAGTCGCCCCCTGCCGTTGCTCCTGCGGTGTGGTGGCAGACGACCCCGAGCACCTGCGGCTGTTCACCGTGTCCGCGCGTCTTCCATCCGGACACCTCAGTCACCGGATAGCCGGTACGACGGGCGACATTAGCGAGCCCTGTCAGATAAGGCATCGATTCCCTTCCTGTCGACAATTGGCCGGACCCCTACACCCGGGAGGGGATGCAGGGGTCGCGGTTATCCGTTGCGCATGTTGACGTTGGACGGAGAAGAATCGAAAGGGCTCAGCCTGTCAATGGGCTGATACGTGGCCGTGGGGGCCGAGTTCGTTCCGGTCTGCAAACGCTTGACCTCGACGAATCCCTTGATCGCCGTCAGGATGACGGCGGTGATAACTCCTCCGATGACCAGTGCGACGATAAGAACAATGAGAACTACCGCCGTTGTTGAGGTCATGGCTCCTCCCTTGACATTCGCGGACGGACCCGACTGTCGCCGACACCCGCAGGGATCGGCGACAGTCGGGCCTGATGCGCCCCTCCCTCCCCGATCAAGGGAGGGGCGCGTCAGGTCACGCGGTGGTCGAGCCAGTCACCAGCACCTCGGCGGAGCTCGCTTCCTCAGCGTTCGCCGTGACACCGATTTCGTACGCGGTGGAGGCGGTGAGGCCGGTGAGCTCCAGGTCGCGGGAGGCTGCGGCCACGGTCTGAGGAGCCGACCAGGTTCCGGTTCCCGCAGGAGTGCGGTAGCGGACGCTGAACCCGGTCACAGCCGGTCCCTCGCCCTGCGCCCACTCCCACGCGACGGTCAGCGCGGTTGCGGTCTGGTCGGACACGATGAGGTCGGTCGGGTCGGCGACGGCTTCTGCCTCCGAGGCCTCGACAACCTGCGTGTCGGTCGCGGCGGGGTCGGCGTCCGAGGCGGCTGTCACGGTGAACGTTCCACCCTCAGTGAAGGTGTGCGCGGTGGTGGCCTCGCCGTCTCCCGCGTTCGTGGAGGTGGGGGTCCCGTCGCCCCAGTCGATCGTCACCGGCCCGTTGCCCTGGTTGTCGACGGTGGCCTCGACCTCCACCGGGATCGTTCCAGCGGCCGGAGCGAGGTTCAGCACCGGGTTCTCGGGGGCAGGAGCCGTCACCTCGATCTGGACCGTGGTCGTGTTCGCGGGAGTGGCCTGCGAGGTGACGACCAGGTCGTAGGTGCCAGCTTCGGCGTAGGTGTGCTGGGTGGTGGTGGTGCCGTTCCCCGGGTTGGTGCCGTTGGCGGTGGAGTCCCCGAAGACCAGGTTGACCGGCCCGTTGCCGTGGTTGTTCGCCAGGATCGACACGGTGAGCGGAGCTTCGCCCGACTCCGGGTCGACGGTGACCTGCGGGGCGGCCGACGTCGCGTTGATATCGACGGTGCCGACGGCCCTGCTGTCCGCGACGGAGGTCACGGTGACCGTGTACTCCCCTGCGTCGGTGAACTGGTGCGGGTAGGTGCGCGGTTCCTCCTCCGTCCCCCCGGCCACGGTCTGAACAGGGGTGCCGTCGCCCCAGTCGATCGTCACCTGCCCGTTGCCGTGGTTGTTCACGGTGAGGACCGTGGCGAGCGGAGCGATGCCCGTCGTCGGGGAGGAGGACACGATCGGGTTCGGGAGCGGCGGAACCTCCGTGATCTCGACGTCGTACGTCGAGGACTTCGCGGGGTCGTCGATGTCCGCGACGGTGACCGTGTAGGTTCCCGTCTCCATGTAGAGGTGGCACTCCTCCCGGCCGACGCGGGAGGTGACGGTCGGGGTGCCGTCGCCCCAGTCGATGGTGACCTGGCGTCCGGCGGAGCCCGACACCTCGAAGCACGCGCGGTTGGGCTGCTCGGTGTCGATCTCGATCGTCCCGTTGAGCGCTCCGGGCGTGATCGCTTCGAGGGGCTGGCAACCGCACTCAGGAGTGGGAGGGGCCACGGTCACGATGTCGGTGTGGAAGTGGTCCGGGTCGCCCGTGACACTGCCGGAGTCGATCGGCTCAAGGAGCGGAGACGGGTTGCCGGACGCGTCGTGGACGACGTTGTACGGGCCGCGACCCCACAAACTTCCGCCCTTAGTACGACCATTCAACGTGAACGTCGCGACGCCGTCTTCAAGCGTCCACGACTCCGGCGCGGTGCCGAGCACGTAGGGGAGGAGGAAGTATCCGTTCGGCTCAGCGTCCTCGGGGGCGTCGTCGTCGCAGATCGCGCCCTGCGTGGTGGCCTTGGGCCACAGCTCCAGAGCGAAGCCCTCCCTGTCAGAGAACTTGGTGCCCACGCGGAAACCGGTCGGCTCACCCTGCGCGTTCCGCACGACCTTCCACGTCGGGTTCATCAGCGTGAACAGGGCCGGATCGACGCGGCAGAACTCGATCGACACGGTGAACCACTGGAGGGCATCCTGTCCGCGCTCGCTCACGCAGAGGTCTCCAGCGGCGTTGCGCTGGGTGTAGGTCTCGCCTTCCTCGACCTCAGGCGAGATCTCGACGGAAACGAAGCCGTCCGTGACGACCTGCGAGCACGGCCCGTAAACGGGTCGCCCGCAGGAATCCAGTTTGGTGACGCGCAGTACACGCGCGCCGATGAAGCTAGGGCAGACAGCCATTGGCTGCGAACCTCCTGTTTATGCGGTGACGGTGGTCTGTGCGGAACCGGTCTTGGTGGGATCGGCCTGCGAAGTGGCGGTGACGGTGTACGTTCCGGCCTCGGCGTACGTGTGCTCAGTGATCGACTTGTGGTCGCCGGGGTTGGTCCCTGCGGGGGAGTCGTCACCGAAGTCCAGCGAGACGGGCCCGTTGCCGTTGTTCTGGGCGAGCACGTCAACCGCGAGTCCGCGCGGGGTGAGCTCGACTGAGGGCGGGTCCTGCGGGGCGGCGGTCACGGTCCCGGTCGCCTGCGCCGCAGGATCGGCGTTGGATGTCACGGTGACCGTGTACTCTCCGGCGGTCGTGTACTGGAAGTCGAACGGCTCGCCTTCCCCTGCGTCCTCATACGGGTCCTCGCCGTTGGCGGGGTCGACGGTGACGGGCCCGTTGCCGTGGTTGTCGACGGTGAACGCCACCCACAGCGGGATCGGCCCCGTGTCAGGGGTCAGGGTCAGCGTCGGCGCGGGCGGAGGGGGCACGGACACGGTGACGGTGGTAGTGCCCTGCGCGTCCGGGTACTCCTGCGAGGTCGCCGTGACGGTGTACGTTCCGGCGTCGGCGTAGGTGTGCGCCGTCGCGGTGGTTCCGTCGCCGGGGTTGGTGAGCGCGGGGGAGCCGTCGCCCGGGGTGAGGGACACCGGACCGTTGCCGTGGTTGTCGACGGTGAAGGACACCTCCAGGGGTGCGTCTCCGGTCTCGGGTTCCCCCGTCGGCACGGGGTCGGCAGGAGCGGACACGGCCACCTGCCCAGTGCCCTGCGCGGTCGGTTCGGCCTGCGAGGAGGCGGTCACGGTGTAGGTGCCGGGGGACGCGAACACGTGTGTGGTGACGGTGGTTCCGTCGCCGGGGTTGGTGAGCGCGGGGGAGCCGTCGCCCGGGGTGAGGGACACCGGACCGTTGCCGTGGTTGTCGACGGTGATGTCGACGGACAGGGGGGCGCTACCCGTGGTCGGGTCGAGGGAGACGGCCGGGTCGGGCGGAGGAGGAGCATCACTGACGGTGATCTGCGCCGTGTCCTGCGCGGACGGGGTGGCCTGGGAGGAGGCAGTAGCGGTGTAGGACCCCGACCCGGGGTAGGTGTACACGGTCGCCGTGGTGCCGTCGCCGGGGTTGGTGAGCGCGGGAGAGCCGTCGCCCGGGGTGAGGGACACCGGCCCGTTCCCGTGGTTGTCGACGGTGAACGCCACCTCCAGCGGAGCCTGGCCGGAGGAGGGGGTGGCCGTCAGGGAGGGGTCGGGCACGGGCTCCGGCGCGGGGCCGATCACGGACACGGTGCGGGTGACGGGACCTGCGCTTCCGGGGGCGGTCGCGGACACGATGTAGGTTCCGCCGTCGGGGTAGGTGTGGGTGTAGGTCTCCCCGTCGGCGATGGTGACGGGGGCGGACCCGTCGCCCAGGTCAACGGTGGTGTCTCCACGCCCGAAGTTCTCGACGGTGATCGACACGTCCAGGGGAGACTCCCCCCGCGTCGGGGACACGATGAGGGTGAGGGTCGGCGGAGGCGAGACCAGCGTGGCCAGTCCCGCGACGAGCGGGGCGTCCGTGGCCACGGCGAGGACGTTGCAGGGCCACGACACGACGTACACCCGCTCGGAGAGCAGGAACAGCCGGTTCGTTGACGGGTCGAACGCGCCGTTCTGGAACGTGCCGGGCTCGTAGATCGTGGACCTGTAGACGGTGATCTGCGGAGTCGCGTAGAGCCACGACGACTCGGCGGGCTCCTCCTGTCCGTAGGGGCCAGCGCCGGAATACCCGGACCCGAAAGCCACAGGGGTCCCCAGCAGGGTCGTTATGCGGGACCCGGACCGGTGCACGATCCGCAGGGAGTCCATCACGGCGGCCATCCACCGGGGCGCGTGGATGATGCCGGGGCGTCCCATCGCCGACAGGCGGTGCTCCAGCATGCCGACGGCCTGCGGGATGGAGGTCGGGGCTCCTGCGCCCAGGATCTCGGCTTCGGGGTCACGCAGGAGCGGACGCGCGTTGACGAGCCCGTTGTAGACGATGTTCTCGACGGTGTGGCGCTCGCCCATGAGGATGCGCTCACGCAGACGTGCGCGCGCCTCGGCGTTGCTGACACCGAGCGGGGGGCATTCCTCTGCCGCGTAGATCGCGAAGGGATCGGCGGTGACCACCGACTCCGAGCGCAGACCTTCCTTGACAGGGTTTTCCATTCCCGTGGGGCATTCGGGGAAGGGGTAGGGGTTTACGCCCGGGTCGCATACAGCAGACGTTTGGATGCCGTTCTGCGCGAACGAATCCATGTCCTCGACGACGGTCGCGGCGGAGAACAGGCCGTACCGAGGGTCTTCAAGGGGAAGCGACTCGCGAGGAACTTGGAGTCGCGGAATCGGTGGCATGCACATTGCGTCTCCTGCGCTGCACTAACGGGCGGACGGGGGCGCGGACAGGAACGGGTAAGGGGTCCCGTTCCTGTCCGCTTGGGGTGCGCGCGCTACGAGCCGGAGCGGGCCGAGCGGCGCGAGGAGGCCTCGACGTTGGCGGTTACTCCTGCGGCGGAGGCGTTCGCACGCAGGGCAGCAGCGCCATCACCCTCGGGGGGAGGAGTCGGGGCCGGGCTCTCGGGGCACGTGATCGGGGCGAGTGCAGCCACGCCGCCGTTACGGCACAGGTTGGTCAGTCGGAGCTTGAAGCTCCGGTTGCACCGGTTCAGGAGCAGGAAGCCTTCTTCAGTGAAGAGAGCGGTGTACTTGTTCTGCGCCAGGAGTGTCGAGTCGTAGAACGCGTCGAGCGTGATGATGTCGCTCTGGCCGAGCACCCACGCACCTGCCGGGTAGAAGACCATCTCGACGTTGTTCGGCCACTGGCCGGGCATGAGACGTCCGTCGACCGGCGCACCGTTGCCCATGGAGGCGTCCTCGGTGATGCCCTCGGTGTCGTACACCCACTGAATTCGGGTCGCGTAGTTCGCGAACAGGTCGTCGATCTCAGCGTCGGTGACGGAGGAGAACGGGCGGTTCACCTTCCGCGCGAGGTCGAGCTTGACGTACTCCTTGAACCAGGCCGGGGCGATGCCTTCGAGGGTGTCGTTCATGCCGAGGTGGTACCGCTCGCGGAACCAGGCGATCATGACGCCGAGACGGTCCAGGATGCTGTCCGAGACGGAGCCGATACCGGCCCCGGAGACGTCGTACTCGATCTCGTCGGAGCCGTCCCAGATGCCCGACAGGTACCGGTGGTTCATGAAGTGCTGGTGCTTGATCAGCGTGTCTTCGATGAAGCGCTCGGTGAGGGCGGGCCAGGTGGCGTGGCGGAGGATGTCGCCACGGACGCACAGGTACGCGAGGGAGAGTCGCACTTCCTGCCAGTCGGGGCAGGGGCCCTCGATGCACACCTTCTCATTGCCGTCGGTTACGAAGTGGTCCGGGGCGAGGGGGGTCTCGCAGGAGTTCTCGACGATCTGTCCGTGCCAGCTGGTGGGGGCGAGGTCCCACACGGGGTACCTGATGCCGCCGTTGGTGACGGGGATGGTCGGGAGGTCGACCAGTCCCTCCGTCGTGGCCAGCGGGGGGCAGAGCGTGTAGTCGGTCTCGGACGGCGAGCACCACACGTCGTTCGTCATGGAGGTGCAGCAGCCAGCGGCCGTCAGGGTGTTCCTGCGCGCGCGGGCGGCGGCGATCAGGGAGCCCCCGGGCAGGTTCCGCTCAGAGGCGACGCGGTCGACGATCTCGGGGTCGCGCTTGTCCAGGTGCGTGGTCAGGGTGCGGTCGAACGTCCGCTTGATCATCGCGATGGCTCCGCGACGCTGGCCGACTCCGGCCTGCTGGACCGGCATGATGCCGAACCGGTTGTGCGTGGCCTCGACGAGCTCGCGCATGGAGAGCTGGGAGCCGGACGCTACGCGGGGGACGTCTGCGGCGGCGAGGATGGAGTACTTGACGCGGGGAGTCTCAGCGAGGGTGTTGGCCCCCCGGAACGCGTTCGCGGAGGAGGGAACCGGCAGGCGCACCGGGTTGGAGGAGGGGCGCACCTTGTAGCGGTTGCCGAAGTCGGACTCGGGTGTGGCGGGGGCCACGGGCTCCTCCTGGGGAGCGGGCTCGGGCTCCGGCTCGGTGTCGTTGCTGAACTCGGCGGTGTCGCCGGGCGCGTTGGTGTCCTGGCCGTCGGCCGGGGTCTCCGGCTCGGGAGCGCTCTCGCCGGAGACGGCCATCTCCAGCTCCTGCGCGACGGAGGAGAATTCGGCGTCGAGGTCGGCTCGTGCGGCGTTCTGCTCGGTGCGGACTTCGGTGATGGCGTTGACGATGCGCGAGAGGACGCGCATGTCGGTGGTGTGCGCCGGGTTGAAGTCTCCGCCGTTGTAGAGGTTATGGAACTCGTCATTGCCGAGCTTGATCTCGTAAGTGAGATCGATGTCGCCCGTGGTGTCCGAGTTGACGTAGTCGCGGACCTGCTGGCACAGGGCCTCGTGGTCCGTCTTTGCGTCAGGGGTGGAGAAAAGGGGAAGCAGAGCTTCGACAATCGTTTTGGCCATGGGAACCTCGCGGCAGAGAAGGAGATCGTTCTCGCGCGGTCCGGCCCATATGCCAGTCGACTGCACTGCGAATACTACACAAAGTTATGACGGTTCATCTATGCGTTGTTGGTCGTTCCGGGGTGGGGGAATCGGTTCGGACCACCCCTACAGGGGCGCTACGATGAGAAACACCCCGATTCCGACGAAACGGAAACGGGGTGACGTACGTTTTCAGGTCTTTAACTTCCCCGGACCTGAATGCACGGGTCCCCGCCCCTCCCTCAGGAGGAGCGGGGACCCGCCCCCATTTCAGCCCTCGGACTTGCGCCGAGAGCCCTTGCGAGCCGCACGCGGAGCCACTGGCTCCGGCTCACGCGCGATGATCTCGTAGGAGCCGCCGGAAGCCAGTGCCGCGTAGGCCGCCTTCCTGCGCGGCGACGGCTGACCGGCGCGGAGCTTGAAAAGCTCCGTCTCACCGTTCGGGTACGTCACCAGGTAGTCGCCCTCCTGGGGCTCCTCCTTGACCCGGGGTCCGGACTGCACGCGCTTGGTGGACTTCCCGCACGAACCGCACGCCATCAGGCGACACCTCCCATTTCCTTCGCGATCTCTGCGAGCTCGGCCTCCGACATCTTCCGGGCCAGATCCGCGATCTCCTTCTCCTCCCGAACCGCGCGCCGGGCGGCCTCGTAGGCCATGTCTGCGACCTCGGCGGGCAGCGCAGCGAGGACTTCGCGGACCTGCGCGTGGTTCTCCGACATCAGCGACGCGATCCGGTCCAGCCCCCCATGGGAGCCGCCCTTGCCAGACTTGAACGGCTTGACCAGACCTGCGGACAGAAGGGCGGACTGGCGGCCGTCGTGCATCGCCTCCCGCACCCTGCCCGGGGCGAGCTGCACTCCGGCCGAGGCCGCGAGCGCGAGCACCGACGGGTCATTTGGGACGTGGAAACCCGGAACCGACACGGTGCACGCCGCGACCAGCTCACCGAACCGCCAGTCCCCGGAGAAGGCGTAGGTGTCAGCGATGGATACCTGCCATGCTTCGACTCCGGCGCGGAGGGCACCCGCAACCCAGATGCCGAACTCGTCCTCCCCGCACACCACGTTCGCGATGACATAACGCGGGTCGTCGTAGTGCGCCATGGCTCCCGCCATCGACACGTTCGGCTCTGTGGAGGCGTGGCCGCCGGACGTCAGCGGCCCCGTGTTGATCCGGCCGCCCTCCGCCGTGCGCACCGGGTTGCGGTGGAAGCGGGAGTAGGCTCCCTTGTTCGGGTCGCGGGGCGGGAAGACCTTCTCTCCCAGGAACCCGATGTGGCGCTGCTTCCAGTCCGCGATGTGCCCGTAGACACGGCCGTCCTCGGTCACCTGGAGCTTGGTCAGGCCGGTCAGCTTGGGGTTGACGAACCACCTCTCGGGAGGGTTCGCGGGAACCCGCTCGGCGACCTTGTCGGCCCACCCGTACCCGGACGCGGCGAGTGCCGCCGTCTTCCCGGCGAAGTCGTCATCGTCGTCGTCTTCGTCCCAGGGGGCGCGGACGCTGTCGTCGCCCCAGGCGTCGCGCATCCTGTCGTAGTAGTCCTCGACGCGGTCCGCGATGGCGTCCTTGGCGTCGACGGGGAGGTCTACGCCGCCCATGCCGCCCTGGAGGACGGAGGCGACGGAGAAGATCGCCTGCGGGACGGCTCGGAGTTCGCCGTCGATGATGTCCGCGAAGGGGAGCCGGTAGTCGGACTGGATGTCCGAGTCCGGGTCGGCCTCTTCCTCACGCCAGAACGTGCCCTGGTTGAGGCGTCCGGCCTCGGCGAGACGCGCCTTGGCGGCGTCGCCGTCCCACTCCTGCTCGCGCTCGGCCAGGGGGAGGCGCATGTCGCCGACCGCCGCTGCTGTCACGGCTCCGGATGCGGGGTGGATGAGGCTGATGCGGGCGGTGTGGAACGCGGGGTCCTGGACGAGGGTAGCTCCGCCGAGCCTCCACCCCTTGACGTAGACGAGCTCCTTGACGGTTCCTGCTTCCAGGGCCTCCATGAGCTCGTCGGGGTCTTCCGGCGGTTCGATGGGCTCGTCGTCGGCGTTGTAGAACCCGTAGGTGAAGTCCCCGTCGGAGAGATCGACGGACACGGTGCCCGCGAAGCCCTCATCGAGGAGCCGGATGACGCGCTGGGTGTTGCCCGTCTCGTCGTTGACGTCGAAGTCGCCCTCGCCCCAGACGTTCCCGTCCTGAATCCAGGCGCGGTCGATGCGGCCGACGGTGACCTTCCCGTCGTGCCCTTCGCCGCTCCTCTCCTGGTAGGAGAGCCACATCTGGGCGTTCGTACTGACCTGGCCGCCTTCAGGGGCACCGAGCACCCTGTAGTCGCCACGGATCTCCAGCGGGGCGAGGATGCCGCGCCAGCGGATGGTCTCGGGGACCTCCCCCTCGGAGGGGAGGAACGTCTCAGTGACCTCGGGGAAGAGGTCGGTCGGCGCTGTCATGTCTGCTGAAGCTCCTAGGTTGTCAGCTGGTGACGGGGGCAAGAGGTCGAGGTCTTCCAAGGGGCCGATCAGTGTTGAGCACCTGCACTGGATGACCTCCTCGGCGGGGCCGAGGGGATCGCCGGGGTGGAGCAGGGATGCGCCCCCGACGCGAAACGCCTCGTTGAGGCGCACGGTCTGGCCGGAAGCGTCGCGGTGGGACTGGCGGGTACGGGTGTCGTTCGTCGCTATCCATCGCTGGTACATGGCGACGCCGGACACCTCCTCGTAGGCGGCGGAGGCGGCGTGGGAGCCGCCCTCCACGGCCGCGTGCGCCTCGGTTCGGGCGATGCGCTCCGCGAGGTACGAGAACCGGTTGAGGGAGAGGGAGGAGGCGATGCGGTCCCGAAGCGCTCCGGGGCTCTCGCGCTCGGCGATGCCGGTCTGCATCTCCCGCTGGACGGTGCCGAATGCCTCCTCCGGCCACAGCGACGCGGAGAGCCGGTCGGTGGCCTCGGCGACGAAGGACTGTCGGTAGGAGTCGATGCCGAGGAGGTCGGTGCGTGCAGCCTCGGCGAAGGACGTGCCGAATACGGCGTCGATGGCGGGGGCTATGAAGAGGTTGACCAGACGTGTCCAGAGCTGGGACCCCGGCCAGCCGCCGAGCGCGGGAGGGAGGTCTGAGGCGAAGGCGTCGGCGGTGAGCGATCCGAGAACGCCGAGCTTGGCCTCCCGAAAGAACGCGTTGAACGCCTGCTCGGTGGCGACTAGAACCTCCTGCTCAGCCTTGGGCAGGAGGTGCCCGGTGGAGATGGGATCCATGTCAGTCCCTCCCTGCGAGCGCGGGTGTGCATCCCCGGTTGGTGAGCCAGGTCGCCAGGTACTCCCGTCGGTGCGGTTGTCCGGTCAGCAGGAGGTGTCGGCAGTACTGGTCGACGGTGTCGATAACACAGGGGTCCTCGCCGAAGTTCGGGATCGCGGAGTCGTAGGCACCGTCGAGGAGCGCGTCGAGGGCTCCCTCGTCGTCGCGGCGCAGGGCGACGTCGCGGAGCACGGTGTACATGTCCCAGGGGAGGACCTGGCGTGAGGGGGACTGCCAGTGGCGCTCGGAGCGGGATGCCCATCCCATGAGGCGTTTCCCGGCGAGTTCGAGCGCGCGTAGGGCCACCTGTTCGACGGCGCGCAGCCACCAACCGTGCTCCTGGGCGGCTCGGGCGGACGCAGCGACGACACCGGATGTGCCTCCCGGGGGGGCGGGCGCGGTGCTGTCGGGGGAGGAGTCAAGGGCGGGTGGGCCCCCGGCGTCGGGTGGGGACGGTAGGGCGGTGAGGGTCGCTTGGGTGATCTGGTCGCCGGACAGGAGCGGAGCGAGTTGGGGGACGAGGGAGGGGTTGGCGAGGGCAAGCCTCTCGGCGAGCCATGCGGAGTGCTCTTCCTCGGTGGGCTTGTCCGAGTTGCCGAACCCGTTCTCGCGCAGGAGCGCTTCGTTCGATAGCACTCCCTTGTCCCAGAGTGCCTGCGCCTCGCTTGACTTGTTGGGGCGCTGTGTCAGCTCGGAGGAGTTGTACCAGATGACGTAGCCGGTGGGGTCTTCGATTCCTGCGGCACGCATCCTCGGCCACAGGTACTCCTCGGTGAGCGCTCCGCAGAGTACTGCGGCGAGGGGCTGGATGTGGATCTTGACCGATGCTTCCTCCAGCTGCCACGCCGACCAGTGGTTGGCCGACCCGGTTCCTGTCACGATCTCGCGCGGTAGGTCCGCTCCGGACGCGAAGCGTTCGAGGGCGGAGGTGCGAAGCGCTGAGGCGTGCTCGGAGAGGGGCGTGGACAGGGTGATGTGTTCGATCGGCCCTGCGTCCTTGGACATCTTGAGGACCATGGGGACGACGGCGGACGCGTCGTCGCGGTCCTTGATGGGGGTGATCATGTGCGACATCAGGGTCGCGACGAGCGGGTCGTCGTGCAGGGGTTGTGTCATGCCGGGGTCGGACCGGGAGGGGTCGGCGACGGTTGCCTCGGAGGGGATGCGGAGGATGCCCGCTCCTGCGAGGCGCGAGTCGACGGAGGCCGCGATGTGGTCGGAGAGTCCCCGGATTTCCCGGAGCGCGGGGATGGTGGCGCGAATCGCGGAGTCTGGATCGAACCCCGAACGGGGGTGGGGGTTCCAGATGCGGATGATCGTCGAGTCTTCCGGGGAGAGCTTCATCGGCTTCCCGGAGTCGGGGAGGATGAGGGTCGCCCCACGGGAGTTGACGGAGAGCTCGTCGTTGGAAGCGACGTACCAGCGCCGTCCCTCGTCTTCTCCGGGGGAGTCGAGGCCGATGAGGTAGGTCTCGCCGACGAGGGAGAGGTGCAGGGCCATGCGGCGGAGCATCTCGCCCTGGCCGATCTGCCCCTGGTAGAGGTCGTCGAGGATGGCTTCGGCGAGCTGGGCGGCCTGGTCCTCGGCATTCTCGGGGAGCCCGTCGCCGTCGGCGTCGTCATGGACGGGAATGGGCTCGGTGCCGTTGTCTCCGGCGAGGCCGATGTGCAGGATGCACCGGGAGACGGCAGAGGCGACCCATCGGGCTGCGTAGTGCAGCTCTCCGACGTTGTCGTAGTGCGACCAGACCTCCCCCTGCCAGTCCCGTGATTCGACGGCGCGGGAGACGTGTCCCCGGTCGATGAGAGTTGCGGAGGAGACCGTGACTGTCTTGGCCTCGATGACGGTGTCTCCGCCTTCGGTCTTGAAGGTGGCCTGGCCGGTATTGGTGTGCCGGTTGGCGCGGAGGAATTTCACCATCATTCGCCTCCTTCGTTATCGGCGAACCATCCGATGACATAGGAGACGGCGAGGGTCATGGCTGCTATTTGGTAGACGATGTGCTCTCCGAAGTGCAGGTACAGGAGAACGGTCGCGAGTGCGATCCAGAACCCCAGGCACCAGTGGCACGTGAGAAGGGTGTAGATGTAGGAGCGCGCCGTGGTCGGCGGAGGAAGTTCTTCACCTTCGGTGAGGGCGGCGCGTTCGGCCCGTGAGCGCAGCACGCGCGCGAGAACGGGGTCGCGAAGGGGCGCGGTGATCGTGTCGGCCGTTGCGAGCCTAGTGAGGCGCGCGGCGGCGAACGCTGCGATGGCGAAACCGAGAATGTCCACGGACCCAGGGTAACCATGTCTTTACGTATAGGCATGGTCACTGATGACAGGAGTTCAGGATGGCGTGTTCGTGCCAAAAAAGTAACCAGGCGGTCTCGGCCCTCGGCGCGAAGGCAACGGCCAAGGCGAAGCCCGGAGAGCAGTGGGAGGCAGTCCTCCCTTCAGGTAAGGTCATGACCTTTGACCTGCGGTGGCAGGCGCAAGCGGCCGTCGCGCGCCTCGGCGGGAGGACGCGCAGGGTAACCATTCCCCAGCCGTCCGCAGGAGCCGCGTAGAAGTGCGCCCCGCTCCTCCCTGGGGGGAGCGGGGCGCACAACCGGTACAACTTTGTACTACACGGTTCGTTCCTGTCCCGCCTAGCCTTCGTCGCGGGACAGTACAACCTTTTCGCACTCCGCTCGCACCCGGGCGTTGATAGCGGACACGACGGAGGGCAACCGGGCTCGGTCCCCTCCGTCGCATTTCCTGCTTTCTGTCTTGTGGGGCGGGGTTCCTCTCAGGAGGGGCCCGTTGGTGCGGTGTCAGGCTCGGAAGCCCTCGATGATCGCGTGGACGGCGGCTTCTGTGGCCTCGTTCTTGCGTCCGAACGCGGAGGCAAGCGTCTCCTTCGCGCCCATGCGGTTGGGCTCCGGGCAGTACCCGCCGTGCGCCAACCGGCGCAGGCAGGAGAGTGCGGCACGGTATGCGCCGGTGCTGTGGATCATCTCCGTGGCCTCCGCGATGTCCTGGGCGGCACCTGGAGCGCTCTCCACGATGATCCTGACCTGGCGGGCGGAGTACTTCTTGGGGTCTGTGGACAGGAGCACGTTCCGGCCGTCCTCGGCCTGGGCGGTGATCCGCTTGTCCGTGATCTTCGTAATCGTTGCGTACACGGCCTTCGCGGTGCGCGGGTGGCCGATGACCAGGCGGTCTCCGATGATGTGGTCCTGCGGGGTGTCCAGGCTCCAGAGGAAGGGCATGGCGTGTCTCCTGTCTGCGGGGGGAGGACCCTGCGCCCTCCCTGTTACACTGATTGTACATAGTGAGGAGCGGGGGTCGCAAGTCTGCGCGCCCTTCGCACACCCGACCCCGTCGGCGACGATGCGATTCGGCAAAAAACTTCCCTGGGGGAACAGGGAGAGCCCCCTCCCCCCGGTCGGGGAGAGGGGGCCTGTGCCCTGCGTCTTCAGCCGAAGAAGATCTCGCCGTACACGGCGATCTGAACGACCTCGTCTGCGGAAGCCGCGTCGAAGTCGGCGTCGTCGGGGTCGGTGAACATCCTGCGCGCGTTCACCCGGGCGGCCGAGGTCGCGTACTTCGGCGGGTTGTCCTTACTCGCCAGCGCCCGGAGCGCCTTCATGACGGTCTCGTGGTTGAGCGGCCGGTGCAGGGTCTCGTCGGTCAGGGGGTCCTCCATGCCGAGGGAGGCTTCCCAGCCGACGTAGTCCCCCTCCTTCTGACTGGCGGCCTCGTTGTAGCTAATGGTCTGGTACCAGCTGTAGTCGAACGCCCCACTGCCGACGATCTGCATGCAGGTGTCCCGGGGAGTGGCCTCGGCCATGGTGGTTTCCTTTCCTTGGAGAGTGTTGCGCGGTAACGCGCGGGGGGCGGGACCCCTCCCCTGGGGAGGGGTCCCGGGGGTGGATCAGGGCTCCAGCAGTTTCTTGGCGGCGATGGCGGCGAGTGCGGCGGCCAAGCGGGTCGGGTGTCCGCCGTCGCCGGGGCGGGACCCCTCCAGCGCCTCGAACTCGTCGACCAGCTCGCGGCACTCCTCCTTCGTGTCGAAGGTCTTCCCGAACGCCTTTTCGCCGTCCGGGTCGAAGGCCACGGCGCGCCAGGGTCCTTCGTTGGTTCGGAAGGTGTAGTACTCGTGCGTCTCCCCCCTGCCCGTGAATGCCTTCGCCGCCTTGGTGGGGGTGTCGGTGCGGAACTCGGAGAGCGAGGTGAGTCGAACGCGGTCCTGGGCCATGGCGTGTCTCCTGTCTGCGGGGGGAGGACCCTGCGCCCTCCCTGTTGCACCGATTGTACATAGTGATGAGCGGGTGTCGCAAGTCCGCGCGCCCTTCGCACACCCGACCCCGTCGGCGACGATGCGATTCGGCAAAAAAACTTCCCCGGAAACAGGAGTTCCCCCCTCCCGGCAGGAGGGGGGAACTTCCCGTGCGGGCTAGACCACGGCCTTGTCGATGAAGTCCCTCATCGTCGGCCACACGTTGTCCGTGTAGTTGATGAGGGCGTTGGAGAGCTCGGCATCCGAGCCGCACTCCTTGGCGTACTCCTTCCCCTGCTCGGTGACATCGGCCTCGGCGATGATCCTGCGCTCGTGCCAGGAGTAGGGACCCCCGAGCGCGGCGGCCATGTGCCCGTACACGCGGCGCAGGCTCGCGCTCGCGGCGTCGATGTCCTGCGCGCTCAGGTGGCGGCGGACCTCGGCCCGCAGGAGCCCCATCGCCCGCACGATGGTCGTGGAAGCGAGCCTCTCCCGGGCGGCGACGTCGTTGTCCGCGTGGGCTCCGGGGGCGCGGGCGATCATCATGCCCAGGGACCCTCCCGGGGGCATGCCGGAGAAGTCGATGGTGCTGGGCCCCTGGAAGGATTCTGCGACCACCATGGAGTGGTCCGTCGTGCTGATGACGAGGGAGGAGGCGAGGTGGCGTCCCCTGTAGGAGACGAGGATGTCGCCCATCAGGAAGTCCTTCGGGTCGGCGGGGACGACGATCGGCATTGCGGTGTCCATGGGTGTTCCTATCTCGGGGTCGGGTTCCCGGGTTGTCTCAGACGGGCATCGACGCGCGGTGTCGCGTCGACCAGGTGTTCATGGCGGTGATGTAGCGGTCGGCCAGGGTCTCGAAGGTCTCGCTGGTGAGTCCGGCTCGCTCGTACTCCGTGGCGATCTCCTGCGCCCAAGCGAGGGTGTCGACGCCTCGGGGGGAGGAGAGTCGGGCCCCGGACGCGCGGTGGTCGATGTGCAGGAACCAGCCGGACGCGCGGTGGTCGATGAGGTACCTGTGTGCACTCCCTTCGGCGGTCCAGAGGTCTCCGCCCTCGGTTCGGGGCGGGCGCGGGGTGAACTTGAGCGTCGCGGTCACGGGCGTTCTTCCTACCGGGGGGGGCGGACCCTCCGCCCCTCTGTGTACCGATTGTACATAGTGACCCGAGGGGTCGCAACACGCCGCGAGCCGCGACACCCCTCCGCCTACACGGAGGCCAAAGACACCTCCCAACCGCGCCCCACGTGCTCCTCCATCACGGATACCGCGTGCTCCTGCGCATCCACATCCGACGAGAACACCCGATAGGAAGCCGCACCCCCCCAGCCCGCCTGAGAGGGCTGGGTCACGACCGCCGAACCTTCCTCCACAGCAGAGATCGACAGGTTCACCCTCTTCCCCTGGAAGGACATCTCAGCGACGCTCAGCGTCGCCCGAACAAGGGTCCACCGCTCCGACTTCAGTCTCTTCGCCACTTTCGCCCGGTACCGGAGCGCGGAAGCGGACCCCCTGAGGACAACTTCCTCGCGGCGCGTCTCCAGGGCGGATATGGACGTCTCCCACGCAACGAGGGAACCTCCCCGCCCTCCCTGAACGATTGCTATCTCCCTGGCGTTCGCCCCCGTCGAGGCACGCAGAAACGGGAACGGGCGCACCTCCGCGAGCGAAGCCCCCACGACGCGATCGGTCGGCCGCACGCCTTCGCGAACGGACGCCCGTGTCATGCTCCCTCCAAAGGAGCGCAGCCCGACCGGGTCGACGCGCTCCAGCGACTCCAGAATGCCCAGGCTCCCCACCCCCAGGGAGGAGCGCATAACGAGCATGCCGGGACGCAAGCCGATCTTCACCGCATCGGCAAGAGCCGTCTTCGCGTCCTCAGCGAGGCACTTCTCGTACAACTGCTCAGCGAGACGAACTCCCTTGTCCGTCAGTTTCGGGTGGGGGCTGTGGTCGAACACGCCTCGCGCCTGTAGCGCCTCCAGAGTGCGAGCAATGCGCCCTGTCATGTAGGTGAACATCGGGTAGGAGTCCTTGGGCGCATAGGAGTAGTCGTAGGTCTCCAGGATGAGTTGCCGCATCGTCGGTGAGAGGTTCTTTCTCAACTCATCATCGGTATCGGTCTTCGTGAACACGGTGCCGTTCTCCTTCAAAGGGATGGCCCGCCCCGTACGCGGAGTACGGGGCGGGCGTGAGGTGTTTCATCGTTCGTCGGCCATGGAGGTCAAGAGGTTCGTGCGAAACCTCCGTTCTCCTGCGCGGTCCGCAGTCGCTCGTCTATCGCCTCCGCGAGCGCGGCGCAGTCGTCGAACGTGCGCACCTTCTCGTAGGGGCGGGAGGTGTCGACGGTGCGCTCGATGAGGCGTACGAGTCCGCCGGAGTAGCCGAGGGACAGCACCGAGCGGCCGACGTCGACCAGGAATGCGAACCGGACCGGTGTGTGGAACGTCCACCCGAGCCGACTTCCGGCGAGCTTGTCGATCTCGGCCACTGCGAGGCGCAGGGAGTCGAACTCGTAGCGCTCCGAGCGCTCCTCCTCTCCCTCTCGTACGAGGAGAGACGCCACGTGCTTCCGGGGGGCGGTGGTGTAGACGGCGAGCTCGGCACGCAGGCCGGACTTCTCAGCACCGACGACGACCGCCGGGGGGCGCAGACGAGACAGGGGGACCGTGAACTCATCCCCCTCCACGGTCCGCACGTCGGCGATCGTGATGGATCCCCCGACGTGATGTAGGCCGGACGGGTCGACCTGGCGCACAGAAGTGACCAGGGCAACACGCTCGACCCCGTGGACTTGAGCACGAACGAACGTTCCCGGCATGGCTCCGACGGCCGAACAAGCCTTGGTGGCGGCGGAGGTATCTCTTGCTCGGGCCCGGCGCAGGAACTTGTAGGCGCTTTCGATTCCGTCCTCTGTCAACCATCCTTCGCCGAGGTCAGGGCCGTCGAACCTGACGAGATCACGGCGCATGAGTCCTTCGGTGACGTGGCTATTCAGGACGACGTTCGCGTGCCGAAGCCGGGGCGGGTGTTCCCGGACGTGGACGCTTCCGGCGAGAGAGTGCATGAGAAGCTCCTGCATCGGTCTCGTGGGCGATTTCGCAGCGGGGGTCACTCGCTTGCCGCTTCCTGTGGAGCATAGGGGTCGACGGGCATCCATCCGCTCGTCATGGCTTTCTTCAGGAGCACACCGAGACGGAAGTGTAGAACGCGAGGCTGGGTGTACCTCTCGACGGAGGATTCCTCGCCGATCGTTGTGATGATAGTGATCTCTTTGTTTCGCGTGGCCGCGTTGAAGCTCAGGCGCATGGACCCGGTCTCCTTACCGCGACGAAGCTCGTACACGGGGACGTGCCGTCGAATCCACCCGTTGGCGATCAGGGACCATGTCGCGACCCCGATGGACTTGATCGCTTCCTGTGTCGTTTCATGCCGGATGTTGGACTTCACGGCAGGGAAGCTACCGGGGATGTGCACCCGGGATTCCGAGTGCACAGAACCATCGGAGCCCGGGATGAGAGCGAACTCCGCGCTCTTGGTGGTACTGCCGTTGGAGCTCCACAGCTGCACGTTCGGGAGGAGCGTGACGTACTCCAGCGGGTGCGCGCGCACCTCCCCCTCGTAGTCCAGGAGGGACACCTTCGGCTCGGGGTCGAGGAATACGGAGTCGATGGCTCCGGAGAAAAGGGGGTCGCCTTCGGGCGTCCGGGCGATGGCGAAGACGTTCCGCTCGATCCCCCGGCTGGCCGCTTCCTCGTCGACCTCCGCAAGCCTGTCCTTCCAGAGGGCGGAGCCGAGGTTCATCCCGTAGGAGTTGAGCGTCACGCCGTCCTCTTGGAGGAGGTTCCTTCGCCGCAGGGCAGCGATGGTGGGGAGGCGGGTCGGCTTTTCGAGGAGCGCACGGCCGTCGCTGTGAGCCGTGGATCGGATTCGGGCGCGCAGGACTGCGGTATTCATCGTCTTGGACATGTTGGCGTCCATGTCGGGGGTTCTTGTGCTCATGGTGGGTACACTCCGTTGCCTGGTTCCGGAGTTCAGACACCGTCGGGCTGATGCCCGAACTCCGGATCTTTCTATTACTCTTCTGGATAAAGTAGCTTGCTTGGCTTGGACGTCGGCATCCTTTGGAGCCAGTGGGCTAGGAGTTCACGGGCCTGCTCAACGTTCAAGGGTTTGAGTTGAGGGTCAGCCCGTTCTATCCACACGTCCCAGAGAAGGATGATCTGCTCAGCCCTTGCCTGGATTATGTTAGCGGTTCGTCGACGATGGTCGATGAATGCGGGGCTCTCAGGACGCTCGTCGAGAATTTGGTGATAGTACTCCCCGGGAACCTTTTCCATCCATTTGCCGACCATCCCCCTGACGTCTTTTGATGAGATATCCTCCACTCCGAAAGCTTCCGCATAACTATCCCACTCCAGTGCAATCCGGACAGCTTCACGCTTCAGGACTGATCCGAGAGCTTTACGATGGGCGACCGGTGGCTTTGACTTTTTCATTCTTCGATCCATTCCAGGCGAGTGAAAAGGTAGCTCTTTCCGTCATCGCTGCGCCGGTACACAGCCAAGGCGGTATTGATGTCGTCGATCGTGTTTCGCATGTCAAAGGTTGCGATGGACACGGGTGCCTTGCGAAGGAACCAGGAGAGGTGTGCGGGCTCGGCTCGGAGCTCGAACGCCGGTGCAATGGCGGGAGACGGGTAATGCGGAACCATCTGATCTTTCAAAAGGAAGGCGGAATCCATGAAGTGATCCCGAATTTCTCGGGTGATCGGGATTCGGGTTTTGCGTGCCATGGTTTGCGCCTTCCTCTTCGGGCCGAGGTTCCCTTCCCCTGCCTGCATTACCGATTGTACAGGATGCCCCGGAGTAAACCCTCCGCCTGGCTCCCGCATGTCAGAGGTGCACGCTGAAATGTTGACATGACGCATTGGACAGAGGACATTCCGATCATTGCCCTCGATTTCGAGACAACCGGACTCGACACCCAGCGCTGTTCCCCCGTCTCCATCGGCGCGCTCCTGCGGGACGGCAGAAGCCGGATGCGGCCCGTAGCCGACGTGCCCGAGCACGTGCGCCCCGACACCCCTGTAGAGCCGGGGGCCTACGCGGTGCACGGGATTAGCAACGACCAAGCCGCTCGGGGGGCACCCCTGGGGGAGGGTCTGAGCGCACTCCTGCGGACCCTGAACGATGTCCGGGAGCGAGGGGGAATGGTCGCGGGAGCGAACCTGAGCTACGACCTGTCAGTGCTCCTGTACGCGGGCCACAGGTGCGGACTGCCAAATGTGGACGCCGTGATCGGACGCTTGCACTGCCTGGACGCGATGGTTCTGGACCGGGGATTGGACACGATACGGCAGGGAAGACGTTCTCTCACCGACCTCTGCGAGCACTACGGGGTTCGCTTGCAGGAGGCGCATAGAGCGCGCGCAGACGCGCAGGCTGCGCTAGGTGTCGGGCTCAGTCTCCTGCGCCGCACGGAACTCCCGGACGGCGAGCTCGGCCCCCTTGCCTCGCACCCTCCGAGCGCCGACAGGCTCGCGCAGCTGCGCACGGCGGACACTCCTGCGCTCCTCCACCGGCTTCAGCAGAGGTGGTGGAGCGAGGGCCTGTCGTGGCTCAGGGCCCACAGGAGGCGGTCGGGAGGGTCCTTTGTCGGAGAGACCTCCTGGCCCGTTGGTGCGTGGCAGGAGCCGGTCGGGGATGGGTGGGCATACGCAGAGCGTTGGGCCCGGGGGCAGGAGCGCAAGTTTTCTGATCCGGGAACGGGTTTGCAGGAGGATTTGGCTCGCGCATTCGAGGAGGGCCGGGCGGCCGAAAGGGCCCGTATTGCGGGAAGCCGCGACTCGTGAGGAGCGGGCATCTCGCATAGGGGTGCGCCCCCGGGGGGTCCCCCGGGGGCGCACCGTGCGTTGTTGCCACTACTCAAGTCCGAGGTCCGTTTCCAGCATCGACACAGCGCGGCGAAGGCGGCGAGGACGAACGGGAAGCCCGTCGCCGTCCTTTGCGAAAAGGTCCTGAACGACGCCGTACAGGATCTCGGCATCCTCCCGGGTGACGACCATGAAACGGGTCGATCCCTTTCCAGCCGCCTTAACGACCGCCTCCTCGTAGTACTTCGGGAAGTTCTCGATCTTGTGGCGCTCGGGGTTGTCGAGTAGTGCCTTCGCGAGGGTCTGGGAGACGCGAACGGCGACGTGCCCTTCGGGGAGGTCTCCGACGGACTTGGAGGCGACGATGACCCGGCGCGGTCGGGCCGCCCTGCGAGGGGTCTTCTTCACCGCCGTCTCCTCCTGCGCCTCCTCGGCCGTCTCCTCGGTCGCCTCCTCCTCGGTCGCCTCCTCCTGCGCCTCCTCCTGCGCCTCCTCGGCCGTCTCCTCCTGCGCCTCCTCCTCGGCCGTCTCCTCCTGCGCCTCCTCCTCGGCCGTCTCCTCCTCGGCCGTCTCCTCCTCGGTCGCCTCCTCCTGCGCCTCCTCCTCGGTCGCCTCCTCCTGCG
>Ga0233365_1000110_pt1 | contig 43119 bp, 55 predicted proteins | sample ElkDunMinimDraft_27_FD_191535 | JGI IMG/M metagenome (GOLD analysis project Ga0233365, IMG submission 191535) | Fecal eukaryotic communites from dung pellets of Tule Elk in California, USA - Elk Dung C36 | ecosystem: Host-associated > Mammals > Digestive system > Large intestine > Fecal | place...
CCCTATGAAAGGAATCATTATGTCCGCCAAGGAAACCTCCGCCAAGATCGAGCTCACCGACGAGAAGAAGGAAGAGCTGAAGGCCCTCGGGATCACGTTCGCCAAGCGTGCTGCATTCGCAGTCGCCGGTACGATCGTGGTTGCTGCCGCCATCAACCTCCTCCAGAACCGCTCGGAGAACTCGGACGACGAGAAGGCCCAGAAGTAACATAGATCCAATCATCGGATCCAAAAGCCAGAAGACCCTAACACGGTCTTTTGGTTTTTGTTTTTCGACCAACGGCAGGGGGCTGCTGTGAAGAAAAAGATGAAAAAGGAGAAGGCATGAAGCTCGGTATACTCGCCAAGCATGCCGGGAAGCTCGCCAACGACAATTCTCCGGCGATCCTCACGGCAATCGGTGTCACCGGTACGATCATGACTGCGTACCTCACGGGGAAGGCTTCGTTCAAGGCGGCCGAGGTTCTCAGTCAGGCAAAATACAGTCACGACCCTTTCGACGAGGATGACCCGGGCGTCACCACTCAGGAAAAGGTCGAGCTCACCTGGAAGCTCTTCGTCCCTGCTGTCGGAACCGGCGTCATGACGGTCGTATGCATCCTCGCTGCGAACCACATCAGCACTCGCCGTTCTGCAGCACTGGCTTCGGCCTATACCATCTCTGAGAAGGCCTTTGCCGAATACAAGGAAAAGGTCATCAAGAATTTCGGAGAGAAGAAGGAAGAAGCAGTACGCGACGAGATTGCGCAGGACAAGATCGATCGGAACCCGCTCAGCAACCGCGAAGTCGTCATTACGACCGGTGATGTCCTCTGCTGTGATCTCTACACCATGCGCTACTTCATGAGCGACATGGAAAGTCTTCGTAGAGCTGTGAACGACACGAACGAAGCCCTCATTCATGATGGATATGTGTCTCTGACGGAGTTCTACGAGAAGATCGGTCTGCCCAAGACCACCGAGTCGGATGAAATCGGATGGAACTCCGATGATCTGATCGACGTCAGGTATTCGGCCACTCTGTCCGACGACAATCGACCCTGCATCGCCCTGGACTTCAACGTGCTTCCCGTCAGGCGTTTCTACAAGTCCTACCTCTGAAACCCGAGCAACAAACCAACTATATTCGGAAGGTTCCAAAGTGACCGCCTCCAAGAGCACTGCCACCAAGAAGACCGCTGAGACCATCCCCGCCCAGGGCAAGGACGAGCAAGGCGACGGCGTCGTGGTCGAGCTGACCGGCGAGACCGACAACCGTTCGCTGCTGGAGAAGACGACGAGCCTCGTCAAGGAGAACAAGAAGACCCTGCTGGCGATGGTGTACACCGCGGCGATGTGCGGCCTGTTCGAGGTCGCCAGGGTACGGTACGCCACGATGAAGCAGAGTGCGGACGAGGTCGAGGAGACCCCTGCTGCCTGATCGTGTTCACTGGGCAGAATCCGCTGTAAGAGCAGGCTCGGGACCAATTACGTCAGAACCAACGGAGTACCGGATTACCTTAGCTCCACCTGCCGCCCACCACACATCAGACAAGAAAGAGGACAGATCACATGATCACCAAGGTCATAGCATACGAGGATCTCGACGGAAACAGGGTCGAGGACGAATTTTGCTTCAAGCTCTCAACGGCGGAGGCCGCGGAGCTGGAGCTGGGCTACGAGGGCGGGGGTCTCTCTTCCTACCTCATGCGAGTACTCGAAGACGGCGACAAGGGCGCGATCATCAAGACGTTCAGGGAGCTCATTTCCCTTAGCGTAGGTCGTCGTTCTCCGAACGGTCGCCGCTTCATCAAGGATGACGAGACTCGTGATGACTTCATGCAGAGTGACGCCTTCTCGACTCTGTTCATGGAGCTCATGACCGACTCCAATAAGGCCGTCGAGTTCTTCAAGGGCATCATGCCCAAGGAGCTCGCTGAGAAGGCAGAGGCCGAGCTGAATGGGGAGTACACCCACGAGCAGCTTCTCGCGATGTCGGACAGTGAGTTCCGTGCTGTTGCGGGAACCGACCCGACGAAGATGGACAAGCAGATGCTCATGGTCGCTTTCCAGCGAAAGGGCGTCGCCTAACAACTGAATGAATCCTGGGGAATCAGCAAAGACCGGGAACCGGGGGTCTCACCCAACCCTGGTCTTATTCCGGATGCTGATTTTAAACGACAGCCGAAGTCCCTCTCAACCCCCTGCCGGGGAAAGACATGCGCCCCAGACGCCTTCGCGATCAAAACAAGGCCTATAATGAGACCCCTACGAAAGGTACCCCAATGACCAAGATCGATATTCTGAAGCAGGTCGTTGGTTTCGTCGTCGGAGCGGGTGTAACCCGAATCGTAAAGTCGACCATCGAAAACAACATCGAACCCGAGGAGAAGCTGCACAATAAAGTAGCAGTTACCTCGGCTTCGCTCGTGTTCGGTTCGATGGCTCGCGATGCGACCAAGGATTATACCGACGCTAAGATCGACGAAGCTGCCGAAAAGCTGAAGAAGCTCATTCAGTCCAAGCGGTGACCCACCGTACAATCCCGAACTATTAGGCCTTACTACAAGGCCTTTTAGTTTTTCAAAAATCGAGGTAACCGTGGAGAATCTGCCCAGTAACAGCCACGTATCTAAAGAACGACCGGAAGAAGAGGCCAAGCCGAAGCGCGAAAAGAACCTTCGGGTCGTGCAGGGAGAAGTTCAGCGCCGAAAGAAGCCTCTCGGTTCGCGCTTCACCGAGATGTTCTTCGGGTCGGACAGCAAGAGCGTCGTCGTGTACGTCGTGACCGAGGTCCTGCTTCCGAGCGTTAAGGACATGGTCGCCGATGCGGTCAAGGAAGCTATCGACCGTAAGATGTACGGGGAGTCCAGAACCGCCCGTCGTTCTCGTCCGTCGGGAAACAACGGATACGTTCCCTACAACCGCTACGCGTCCCCGTCAAACACGAACAATCGCCGTGATGAGTCTCGTCCCCTGAGCCGACATGCACGACGAAATCACAACTTCGAAGAGATCATACTTGAGACTCGCCACGAGGCCAAGGAAACTCTCGACGCGATGTTCGACATTCTGGAGAAGTACGAGCACGTCTCTGTGGCGGATCTCTACGACATCGTAGGGATCGATGCAACCCATGTCGACGACAAGTGGGGTTGGGTCGATCTGCGTGGATCCGACGTCCGAGCACTCCGAGGCGGAACCAACGGATATCTGCTCGATCTGCCCAAGCCCGTAGAACTCAACTGACGGCGATCCCCCACCATGACACGCCAACAGGAGAAGGAGCTGGTTAAGCAAGCATACCCCCACAGCAAAAGCTGGGCATCCAAAGTTGACAGGATGCCAGAGAACCAAGTCACCGCTATATTCCTCCGGCTGAAACAACAGGGGAAGCTTTAGTGAAATTCCTCATCGGCGTTGTTGTCGGTATCGTCATTGGGCGGCAAACTATAGACCTCACGCCCAACAGCCGCGCCATGCTAACCGAAGCCATCGACGCCGTAGCGTCGCGTCTGAACGAGTACAGCGACAAGCTGTCTAAGGAGAACAAGAAGTGAACTTCAAGACTCTGTCCAACGCAGCGACGAGAAAGCTCGCACGCCAGATCCTGGTGACGCAGAAGCACTCACCCAAGCTGCTGTTCGGTACTGGTGTCGCTGGAATCGTCACCACCGTCGTTCTCGCGACTCGCGCCACCCTGAAGCTGGAGGACGTTCTCAAGAAGGCCGAGGACGACAACGAGCAGATCAAGCACGCCGACGCTGTCGCCAAGGCCGGGACCGTCGAATACACCGAGGAAGACCAGAAGAAGGACAAGCTCCTCATCCGTACCAAGGCGGCAATCGATGTCGCCAAGCTGTACGGTCCCGCCATTGTGGTGGGCGTCGTCTCCATCGGTTGCCTGACCGGTTCTCACGTCATCCTGTCTCGCAGGAACGTGGGCCTGACTGCCGCCTACACGGCCCTCGACAAGGGGTTCAACGAGTACCGCGCTCGGGTCATCAACGAGTTGGGCCTGGACAAGGATACCGAGTTCCGGTTCGGATCCATCGAGCGAGAGATCGCTGTCGACACTGACGAGGGCGTGTCAGTCAAGACGGTCAAGGGAGCCGACCCTGCCGCTTTCGGCAACAACAGTTCGGGTCTCTCGATCTACGCTCGGATCTTCGACGAGGTCAACAGCACCAACTGGCAGCGTCAGCCACACTTCAACCAGATGTTCCTTCAGGCTCAGCAGAACTACGCGTGCAACCTGCTGACCGCCAAGGGACACCTGTTCCTGAACGAGGTCTACGACATGCTCGGCATGGAGCGGACTTCTGAAGGTCAGCTCGTCGGCTGGGTGAAGAACGGTCCGAAGAGTGATGGGTTCGTCGACTTCGGGATCTTCCGTGAGGGTGGTTCGTACGACGAGAAGCGATTCGTGAACGGCGACGAGCGTTCCGTGGTCCTCGACTTCAATGTCGACGGAGTCATCTACGACTTGATCTGAGGGGGAGAAATGAGCAGGATGATCAACGAGAAGCATGCAACAATCTGCGTAGCTTTCTCTTGGGTCATGGGGGTGGCGTTGGGTCACATCCTCACCAAGAGGTCTCTCGGCGCTCAGTACGAGCAGATGGCCATCAAGGAAATCGCTTCGGCTCGGGAGTTCTACAAGAACCTCTACGTGGAGAAGTTCGAGGACCCTGACGACGAAGAGATCCGGGAGCGTCAGCTCAGTCTCTATCGAGAGATGTCTGGCCTTCCTTCCGAGAACGAACTGGAGGAGAAGGAAGCCGCTGAGGAAGAGAGTGAGTCAGAGTACATCGAGGCCGCAACCGAGGCTCTGACCAACTACGCGGGCATCAGCGTCGGGAAGTCTTCTCTGGAGCAGGAGAAGGAGATCGTCGCATCAAAGCGTAGGGGAAAGAAGGTGATCCCCGAGACTCCTCCGGCTCTCACCGATGAGGAAGAGGTAGAGAAGGAGCTGGAACTTCCTCGTACTGCCGAAGACATAGAGGAGAAGGCGAAGGAGGTCCTGTCAGAGACGACTTCTCTGAAGAACTACCAGCCCCCTCACGTCATCGATCGCGATACCTTCCTGGAGTCGAAGAGCGAGGGGTATGAGCACGTCGTTCTGACGTTCTACCCGGTGGACAACGTGTTCACCGACTACGCCGAGATGGTCGTCACTCCGGCTCGTATCAAGCAGGTGATCGGTACTGAGAACCTGAGCAAGTTCGGTCTTGTGTCGGGTTTGAGGAATCTGCTTCACGTTCGGTGCCCCCAGTTCAAGATGGACTTCGAGATCAACCGAGCCGAAGGGAAGAGCTACCGAGTAGAGATTCTCGGCGAGGAGGACGATGAGTGAGTCTCCGGCCCAGCCACTTGACGAGGCATATTTCATATGGCTGTACGGTCAGGTGGCTGATCCCAACACAGAAGATCCGTCTCTTACGTACTGGGGCATCCTGAGGCTTCTCTTCACCAAAGAGTTCCTCTGGTTCGTCCCGCACGACGACAACCGTAGGGAAGACGGAAAGGCGCTACGACCGGAGTTCATCGAGCAGACAGGCTCTTACCAAGCGTATGAGGCTGCCGAGCGCGAATGGATGACGATCGGCTGTTCGATGCTGGAACTCATGATCGCGATGGGAAGGAAGATCGCGTTCGACGCCGAAGGAACCGAACACTACTGGTTCTGGCATCTCATGGAAAATCTCGATCTGAAGAAGTACAACGATGATCGACCGATTCCCGTCAAGAAGGTCGACGACATCCTCGATCGAGTGATTCACCGCAAGTACAAGGCAAACGGCGAGGGAGGGTTCTTCCCACTCAAGGAAACGAACAACGATCAAAGAGATGTAGAGCTCTGGTACCAGATGAGCGAGTACGTACTGGAACGGAGCTAGTACCGGAGGGAGGGTAATGGATTTCGTTCGCATTGCCGTGAAGGAACCAACAAAGGAAGGGAAGCCTGTAGAGGTTCGCCCTGACTTTGTCGTCGGTCGTTCCAAGGACTTGATGGTCCGAGGAAAAGCATTCTATGCAATCTGGGATGAGGAAAGGGGGCTTTGGTCGACGGACGAGTATGACGTACAGCGTCTTGTAGACCAAAAGATCGACAACTATGTCGACAAGATGAAGGCCGACGGTATCGCGTGCATTGCGAAACACCTCAGCTCTTTCGGTACGAATGGGTGGGCTCAGTTCCAGAAGTTCACCAAGAATGTCAGCGACAACTCCAAGGACCTGGATTCAAAGCTGACGTTCAGCAATACAGAAGTCAAGAAGTCTGACTACGCAAGCAGGCGACTTTCGTATGCACTTTCAGAGGGGGAGTGCAAGGCCTACGAAGAACTCGTAAGTGTCTTGTACTCCCCCGAGGAGAGGCAGAAGATCGAGTGGGCCATCGGGGCCGTTATCTCAGGGGACTCGAAGAAGATCGAGAAGTTCTTGGTGTTCTACGGTCCCCCTGGTACAGGTAAGTCCACCGTCATCAAGATCATCCAAATGCTGTTCAGCGGCTACTACGCCGTGTTCGACGCGAAGGCGATGGTCAGCAACCACAATAATACGTTCGGTCTTGAGGCGTTCAAGTCGAATCCTCTCGTGGCTATCCAACACGACGGCGACCTGTCCAAGGTTGAGGACGGAAGCACGTTGCACTCGGTCGTGTCGCACGACGAGATGCGAATCAACGAGAAGTTCAAGACCACGTACGAGAGCAAGATCAACGCGTTCTTGTTCATGGGCACGAATAAGCCGGTAAAGATCCCCGATGGTAAGTCAGGTATCATCCGACGATTGATCGACGTGAACCCCACGGGTAACAAGCACGAGGTCAACCGGTACCACTATCTGATGCAACAAGTAGAATTCGAACTCGGGGCTATTGCGAACCACTGCCTTGAGGTCTATCGTAGTCTAGGCAAGAGCTACTACAACGACTACGAACCCGTTCGGATGATGCTGAAGACCGACGTCTTCTACAACTTTGTGGAAGCTCACTTCGACATCTTCAAGGGTCAAGACGGTATCACACTGAAGCAGGCATATGCCCTATGGCAGGCATATAAGGCGGAAACGGAACTGGAGTACAAGCTCCCTCAATACAAGTTCCGTGAGGAACTAAGGAACTACTTCGAGGATTTCCACGACCGAATGATGGTCGATGGGGTCCAGATGAGGAGTTATTTCTCAGGCTTCACCGGTAAGCAGTTCAAGGCTCCGGTGGTTCCTCCGACTACTCCGCCCAGTTTCTCTCTGGTTGTAGACAAGACCGAATCCGTCTTCGACCAGACATTCTCCTCGCAGCCTGCGCAGTATGCAAATGTCAAGGGGAGCCCGCTCAAATACTGGACAGACGAAGAGCGAATGATCGATGGCGAGATGCAAAAGCCTCAGCCGTCACAGGTGGTCGACACAACACTAGAAGATGTCGACACTTCGAAACTTCACTTCGTCAAGGTTCCCGAAAACCACATCGTCATCGACTTCGATCTCAAGGGGAAGGATGGCAAGAAAAGTCTCGAAAGAAACCTCGAAGCCGCCAGCGTCTGGCCACCGACCTACGCGGAAGTCAGCAAGTCGGGAAGCGGAATCCATCTCCATTACACGTACACCGGCGGAGACCCCGCAGAGCTCTCACCCAACTATTCAGAGGGTGTTGAGATCAAGGTGTACACGGGGAACTCGTCCTTGCGGCGGATGCTCACCTACTGCAACGACGTGCCCGTTTCAGACATAAGCAGCGGCCTCCCGTTCAAGGAGAAAAAGGTGCTTCAGGATAGCGTACTCAAGAGCGAAAAGGGTCTGCGCGATCTGATCGCTCGCAACCTGAGGAAGGAGATCCATCCGGGCACCAAGCCGTCGATCGACTTCATTCAGAAGATCCTCGACGATGCTTATGAATCGGGGATGGCCTATGACGTCACGGACATGCGTCCGGCCATAATGGCGTTCGCCAACAACAGCACCAACCAGGCTCTGACGTGCCTCAAGGTCGTCAAGAAGATGAAGTTCAAGTCCGAGGAAGGTGTTGAGGAAAAGGAGCCGGAGCCCCAGGACGAGCGTCTGGTCATCTTCGATCTGGAGGTCTATCCGAACCTCTTTGTCGTCTGCTGGAAGTACCAGGGCAGCGACACTGTCGTGAAGATGATCAACCCGACTCCTCAGGAGGTGGAGGGACTCTTCCACTTCAAACTGGTCGGCTTCAACAACAGGGACTACGACAACCACATTCTGTGGGCCCGATACATGGGCTACGACAACGCGGCCTTGTTCAAGCTGTCGCAGAAGATCATCGTCGAGAAGGACCGCAACGCAAAGTTCGGTGCAGCTTTCGGCCTCTCGTACGCCGACATCTACGAGTTCTCTTCCGTCAAGAAGCGACTGAAGAAGTGGATGATCGATCTCGGTATCAACCACATGGAGATGGACATCCCTTGGGATCAGCCGGTCCCGGATGAACTCATTCCCAAGGTGGTGGAATACTGCGAGAATGACGTTCGCGGTACCGAGGCGGTCCTTGAGGATCGCCGGTTGGATCTTCTGGCTCGCCAGATTCTTGCTGACCTCAGCGGCCTCTCGGTGAACGACACAAACAGGAAGCACTCCGCTAAGATCATCTTCGGGAACGATCGAAACCCCCAGAAGAAGTTCATCTACACCGATCTGAGCGAGGAATTCCCGGGGTACGTCTACGATTACGGCAAGAGCTCCTACCGCGATGAGGAACCTGGCGAAGGCGGCTACGTTTACGCCGAGCCGGGGATGTACAGCAACGTCGCGGTTCTTGATGTGGAGTCCATGCATCCCTCGTCGATCGAAGCTCTCGACTTGTTCGGTCCGTACACCGAGAAGTTCTCGGATCTGAAGAAGGCTCGTCTCGCTCTGAAGCACGGCAGACCCGAGGAAGTGAAGAAGTATCTTCCGTGGGATTACTCCGGTGAAGAAGACGCAGAGGCGTTGTCCCAGGCTCTGAAGCTAGTCATCAACTCGGTTTATGGTGACACAGCAGCATCGTTCGACAACCCGTTCAGGGATGTCCGAAACAAGGACAACATCGTAGCCAAGCGCGGTGCTCTGTACATGATCGACCTGAAGAAGGCAGTTCAGGATAAGGGATTCCGGGTCGTTCACATCAAGACCGACTCGATCAAGATCCCCGACGCCACTCAGGAAATCATCGAGTTCGTGAAGGAGCACGGAAAGAAGTACGGCTACGACTTCGAGCACGAGGCCACCTACGACAGGTTCTGTCTCGTAAACGATGCGGTCTACATCGCGAAATACGAGTGGGCAGCAAAGGAGAAGAAGGTCGGTACTTGGGACGCTACGGGTGCCCAGTTCCAACACCCGTGGGTCTTCAAGGAGCTGTTCAGCGGAGAGAGGATCACCTTCGAAGACCTGTGCGAGACCAAGCAGGTGATGCAGGGGGTCATGTACCTCGATCACGAGGACTGCGAGGAGCTTCAGCACGTCGGTCGTACCGGATCGTTCATCCCCGTCACCAAGGAGAGCGGCGGCGGCCTTCTCGTGAGGGTGAAGGATGACAAGTCCTATGCCGTCACGGGAACGAAGAACCACTACTGGGCTGAAGCCGAGATGGTGCGGAAGTTGAACCACATCGATGCACCATTCTTCGACGTGGGGCAAGTTCACGGTAAGCCCAACGACGGCTACGTCATCGACTTCGATTACTACAAGAAGTTGTCCAGCGCAGCCATCAAGGCCATCGAGGAGTTCGGCGACTACTTGGAGTTCGTCGACTGGAAGCGCCCACCCTATTAGGAGGAGCATGAGAGTTCAGATAGCTGAGTATGACGAGGCGAGGAATCGCACCGTTCTCGGTGAAGCTACCCTGGAGGTAGTCGTCGAGAACGGTGAGCTCGTTGTACGTCCGTGTATTCTTTACCCGAACGGACCTACTCTTCTGGAACGACTCTCGGAAACACCTAAGGCAGGCGGCAAGTGAGCGCTGGGGTATCTGCATTAAAGGCATTCAAGTTCGGAGAACGCATCCGACAAGCTCAGGATGCTGGTGACAAGGAGGCAGAAAAGCAGGCTCGTAAAGAGTGGAAGGCCTACCAAGAGAGCTTCACAAGGGGGAGGCCTAGCCAAGCTGTATACGATGCCTTCAATCGTGGTTACCACTTGCCTTAGGGGGAGGCATGGAGGAAGGAAAGGCGAAGTTACCGCCACCTCTCAGTCCTAACGAAGCAATACTCGTAGGTCTCGACATCAAGGAAGAGTTCTTCATCGCTCTGCCTAAGCCGAAACCTGGAACCTACTACGACATCCAGGAACTTCCGTCCGGTAGGTACACGCTCACTCTGAAGCATCACGAAAAGTAAGTCGTCGGGAGGGTGGGGTAACACCTGCCCTCCCTTCGGCGGGGGAGGGAACCATGGCGTATACGCCACATGGTCACTGGATTCCGGGGACCGAGAAGCTTCCGGTTGAAGAATCTCCTCTGCAGTTTCCGTGTAAGGGAGTCTCGCTTTGCTACCTCTGCGAGAATGCTGTTGAGGAGTACTGGGTAAAGAAGAAGGAAGAGTCTGTCGTAGACGAAGGACCTAAGAAGCACGACGACGAGGAGTTCACGGGGAAAGACGCTGAGAACATCCTCAAGATCGTGTACGAGTGCATGTATCAGTCAGGCAGCATCATGTACCCCGAGGAGCTGCAGGACCGTCTGAATGATGCAGGGTACGGTATGAAGAAGCCGGAGATCCGTCCGCACTACCGGAAGTAGGAGCATGCTTCTCAAGGACTGCGAAATCGTGGACTCCCCGGAGTTCGGCGACTATCGCGTGGTGTGTTCGACCCACAGCATGATGGTTGCGAATCACTGCGGTACCGATGGAGACTCGTCCATCTGCGAGGTAAAGGCCTTGGCCGACGGGTGTAACTGCTGCCCGACCAACTACGACAAGTCGACGATGACCGACCAGGAGAGAACGCTGGTCTTCATCCTCAACGAGCTCACGAAGACAGCCAATCTGCCGAGCAGGAAGGTCATAGAGGTTCTCATCAATAAGATCTACGCCGACGCGTCAATGCGTCGATAGAGGGGGAACAATGGCGTACACCGCTCATGGCTTCCACATCCCGGGTACCGACAAGCTGACCATAAAGGAGCTCGGACCAGTTCCGATCTGTGGTGGTCCGGCTCTCTGTCTTCCGTGCAAGAAGGAGATCGAGGTTCACGGGATGATCATCGGCACGAATGACGACAACGTCGAGAAGGCCAAGAAGATCGTTCTCGACTACGTCAACAAGAAGCACCGAGGCGAAAAGTTCACGGTCTACGTGGTCTGGTTCACCTACATCCTTGGGAACTGGAAGGCCCTCGTCTCCACTACTCGCGCGGACAGCATGTACTACGAGGTCACCTACGACTCACGAAACAAGGTGACCTACCTCGATCCGTACAAGAAGATGGATAACATCACCATCCCGGATGAGGAGATCGACGTCGAAAAGATCCTCAAGAACTTGAAGACGGACTGACGTGAAGTACATACGCCGCTGGCTCTACCGCAGGGGGTACCGACCGAAGTATCCGTCCATGTTCTTCTCGCCCACCCTCCACCTGATCTACGCGATGAAGGATGCTCAGAAGTCTCACCATCTCTACAAGAACTTATACCGGGAGGTGTGGTATGGCCGAAGGGAAGGACCTGAGGGATCTGACCCGAGCGGTCAACGGTCTTAGCAGGGTAGTAAAGCAACTCAATCGCTCGCAAGAAGTCCTGAACGGAAACATACGGGTTCTTGCACAGATGATAGAAGAAAGTAAGGAGAGTGGCAGTGCAGACGAAGACCAACCCTAACGGGACCGTAACTATGGAGAATGCCCGGATCGTCTTCCGCAACTTCGCGGGGCTGGAAGGGCCATATAACCAGGCGGGTGACCGGAACTTCTCGGTGGTTCTCGATGACGAGCTCGCCGATCTCATGGAGAGTGATGGCTGGAACGTCAAGCGCAAGCCCCCTCGTGAGGAGGGTGAGGACCCGTTCAACCATCTTCAGATCACCGTTGGGTACAAGGGCCGCAGCACTCCGCGCATCGTTCTGATCGGCTCTCAGACCCATAAGCGTACTGTTCTGGATCAGGACACGTGCGACCTGGTCGACTGGGCCGACATTCAGATCGTGGACCTCGTCATCCGTCCCTACTCCTGGTCCGTGAACGGCAAGAGCGGCATCAAGGCCTACCTCAAGACGATGTTCGTCACGATCAACGAGGACCCGCTGGAGGTAAAGTACGCGGAGGACAGCAGCGGTCAGGATCCTGGCGAAGGCCTCGACGAGTAATGAACACAACCTCTCTCCTGGTGGGCGCTACTCTGATCCTTATGTTAAGCCTTCTCGTTGGGCACGTATACGGTGAAGGTAGCGCCCCGCCGGAGGATGGTGACGAATGATGTTCGCCATCCTCTTTATCTTTGGTACGTCAGCCTTAGTGATACTGGCAACTCTTACGGTTGACATTATCTCGCAAATTCGCTCAGAGCGGAAAGAAGAGCGAGAGAAAGAGTGGCAGGAATCCCAGGTCCTCGCCATGCAGAAACGCCTAAGAACAGCGCAACTCACCGAATCCACAATCGCCCTACAGGTTGTGAAGCCCATCAGAAACAATCGTCGCGGAGCACATCGCCGTGTTGCCTGACGAGAAAAGAGGAAACATGACTCTCACGACCCACGACTACGTCCGCAAGTCCTTCTCGGTCGAGGCGATACAGGTGACCGAGGAGAACATGGCCGATGTCGCCGAGTGGTGCGGTGGAAAGGTTCTCACCGCATCCCACCAGCCGGACAACGGGGTTTCGTCCCGTCCCCGCATGTTCATCAAGGTGCATGTTCCCAACGCAAGGAGCCCCCGGCAGACCACGGCGTTCGTGAGTGACTGGATCCTGAAGTCGGGTCAGAGCTTCAAGATCTACACCGAGAAGGCCTTCCGCAGTACGTTCCAGGACCCGTACACGGACCAGGATCTGGTCTGCCTCGTGGAACAGAAGGTACGGTCCGCAATGGCCGCTCAGGACGTCGCAACGTACTACAGCGAGGGTAGTGACGGTACGTCCGTCGTTGCCTCGCAGACGGCCAAGGACATCGTCAAGCTGCTGGCTGCATGAAAGGACTGACGTACATCCTCGACGAAGCATGGTCGTGGGAGATCAGCATGTGTCCTAGGATCTTCACCCCCGATCAGTTCAATGCGTATTGGGGGTGGATGTCCAAGGAACAACAAATCAGCTTCGTACTTTCACTAATCACCTAAGGGTGAGGAAGTTGTAGAGGGGGAATGATGGACGAGTTGACCGCCTGGACAAAGCAAGAGATCTACAACAACGACAGCGATCTCATGGCTTACTTCAGTGTCAAGAACAAGAAGTGTTACACCAAGGAATACCTCTTGTTCTGGAACTCGCTGACCTGGATGGAGAAGCTCTACTTCCGTAGGGCACCGCTCACCTGATCTTTCGGGGTGGGGACGGAGAGTGAGGCAGGGGTAGGGGTCTTCGGGCTCTTACCTCTGCCTCTTACTTGTCTTATGTTTTAGGAAGGAGCAACGTGTCTGACACCCCCATATTCGACGAGGTTGAGAAGGAATTCCGGCTCAACGGAAAGCCCTATGAGAACCTCGTGAAGCCCGTGATCTCCCGACCCCCCTCCATGCACAACATACCTGAACCGCCGCCAGAAACCGTAGAACTAGACTCCATGGAAGACACGGCAGAATTCATTGTCTTCCAATCCGCCGAAGTCAAGCCTCTGTCGCTCAGGAACAACACAGAGGCGTAAACTCAGGAGTAAACCGTGGTCGACCTATATCCACACCAGAAGAAAGCTGTGGACGACTTGTCCAACGGCAAGATCCTCTGGGGTGGGGTCGGGGCTGGTAAGTCGCTCACAGCAGCCGCTTACTATATAGCAAAAGAAGCGCCACGAGACGTCTACGTAATCACCACAGCCAAGAAGAGAGATAGTCTTGACTGGGAATCGGAGTTCGTCAAGTACGGCGTATACAAGTCGGAAGACGCCACTACCGCCGGTGTCCTGACTGTCGACTCATGGAACAACATCAAGAAGTACGGAAACGTACATGGTGCATTCTTCATCTTCGACGAGCAGAGACTCGTAGGGAGTGGTGCCTGGGTAAAAAGCTTTCTCCGGATTGCTAAACGAAACCGCTGGATTCTCCTTAGTGCCACCCCCGGAGATACATGGCTCGATTACATCCCGGTATTCGTTGCGAATGGCTATTACAGGAATCGCACCGAATTCAAAGACATGCATGTGGAATACGAGCAGTACAGCAAATTCCCGAAAGTCAAACAATACCACAACACGGGAAAGCTGATTAAGTATCGGAATGAACTTCTGGTACACATGCCGTACCTCATGCATACTACTCGGCATTCCGAGGACATCCTCGTGGAGTACGACGTAGAGCTGCTTCAGACAGCTATGAAGAAGCGCTGGAATCCCTACGAGGAAAGACCAATCAAGAGTATCGCAGAGTTCTTCTATATTCTGCGGAAGATCGTGTATTCGGATCCGTCGAGACTTGAGAAGTTGAAGGGCTTGATGGAGAAACATCCTCGGATCATCGTGTTCTACAACTTCGATTGTGAGTTGGAGATGCTTCGAACGCTCGGCGATTCCGTCACTATCGCTGAGTGGAACGGACACAAACACGAGGACGTACCGACCACAGATCGATGGTTGTATCTGGTTCAGTACACGGCCGGATCTGAAGGATGGAACTGTACGACGACTAACGCGATGGTCTTCTACTCGCTCACGTATTCGTACAAACAGTGGAAGCAGGCACATGGAAGGAACGATCGCCTAAACACACCCTATTCGGACCTCTTCTACTACTCGCTCTTGTCAAAAGCGCCAATCGACGGAGCAGTGAAGACGGCACTCGACGAAAAACACAGCTTCAACGAAGCAAAGTTCATCGCCAAGTACGGTACCTTGAGGGGGTACCGCTGAGCTAGGGGTCGACCCGGTTTCTGATCAAATCGGGCATAAGCACACGGCCAAGATCGTTAACTTGCCAAATCCAAGCTTTTTTCTTAAAACTATTTACGCGAGACTCAAGTTAATATCTGTACAGATATTAAGTGTAAAAGTTTTAAGAAAGTTTCCTCAAAAAAGCTTGGATTTGGCAAGATCATCTTTGGGCTTAACGAGAGGGGTACGATGTAGGATGATTGAGGAATGGCGTCTCATACGAAGCTTTCCGGGCTATTCGGTCAGCAATCGGGGATCAGTAAGGAATGACGACAACGGCCGAATCATGGCCCGACTCCGAAACCAAGCTGGAATCGTAAACGTCAGCCTCACCAAAAATCACGTCCAGCACAAGCGCTCGGTCTCACTACTAGTAGCCGAAGCTTTTATACCGGTGAAGCCACATGAATCGTTTGCTACTCCTATCAACCTGGACGGGGATAGGGCAAACAACGTAGCGACGAATTTGATGTGGCGTCCGCGATGGTTCGCGATAAAGTATTTCCGACAGTTCCGCGTTGCTCCCGCAGGATTTGCAAAGCCTATAGAGGAGCTCGAATCCAAAGAACGATTCCGGAACTCATGGGAGGCTGCACTAAGATACGGTCTTATAGATCTGGAGATCGTGCAAGCCATTCTCAACAACACTCAAGTCTGGCCCACCAGTCAAAGATTCCGTCTACTAAGGAGGACAGATATTAAGTAGTGATCAAAACAAGGCATATGATAGAAGGGATAGAATACGACTTCAATCATTTGCCTTTTTTCTGGCTCGACAGGAAAGGAAATCGACGTGAGCGAGAGCGTATTTCAAAGGCGCCTCATCAAAAAGCTGCAGCGTCTGTTTCCTGGTTGCGTAATCCTGAAGAACGATCCAGAGCACATGCAGGGCATCCCGGATCTGACCATATTCTATGGACCCCGGTGGGCGATGCTTGAAGTCAAGGCTAGCGAGACGTCTCGTGTGCAAGTGAATCAGCCATACTATGTAGAGCTGATGAACGAGATGTCTTTCGCAGCCTTCATCTACCCTGAGAACGAAGAGGTAGTGCTGCGTGATCTTCAACAAGCACTTCAATTTGGTAGGGACACATGCGTTTCTTAGTGCGAGTAACCCTCATTGGGTGAACGATGACGACGAGAAATTCGATCGTCGTTATGACAACGCTGTGGCTGCCAAGAGAGGTACGGATCTACATGCCCTAGCGCATGATCTGATTCGTATGGGTGTCAGACTTCCTGATATCCCGGAAACGATGAACCTCTACGTGAACGACGCCATCGACTACGGGATGACTCCAGAACAGCCTCTGTTCTACTCTCCCAACTGTTATGGCACACCTGATGCTATTGGGTTCGGCCAGAATTTGCTTCGAATCCACGATCTGAAAACGGGTGCTACAAGAACGAAGGTTCTCCAACTCCTAGTCTACTCGGCCATCTTCTGCCTGGAATACATGATCAAGCCGTTCGATATCGAGACGGAACTTCGCATATATCAAAGTGACGAAGTAAGGGTCTATCCGGCGGATCCTGATGAGATAACACACATCATGGATAGGATCGTCGTTCGCGATGAACGAATCGAGGCTCGAAGGGCGGAGATGGAAGCGTGATAATGGATGTCGGGGAGTACCTCGAACACTACGGTACTCCGAGAAAGTCGGGTCGCTACCCTTGGGGTTCCGGTCAGGACCCCTACCAGAACGGAAAGAATTTCCTCGGCATGGTCGACGACCTTCGTAAAGAAGGTATGAGTGACACTGAGATCGCCCGAGGACTCGGAATCACGACCACTCAACTCCGTGATGCACGAACCATCGCCAAGACCGCGGAGAAGCAGGGGAGAATCGCAGAAGCTCAGCGACTCAAGGACAAGGGCTATTCGAATATAGCGATTGGCCGAAAGATGGGCATCAACGAGTCCTCGGTTCGATCGCTTCTTGCCCCCGGGCAGAAAGACAAGGCCGATATCCTCCAGGCGACTTCGGATATGCTGAAGCACCAGGTGGACAAGAAAGGCTACATTGACATCGGTACTGGTGTGGAACACCACGTCGGTGTTAGCAAGAACAAGCTGAGGACCGCTGTAAGGGCCTTGCAGAACGAAGGGTACTCTGTACACAGTATTCCCGTGGAACAGCTCGGAACGGGCAAGAACACCACGATAAAGGTGCTTGCTAAGCCCGGCACTACTTGGGGCGAGGTGTACAGGAACCGCGAGAACATCAAGCAGATCGCCAACTTCTCAGATGATGGTGGTCGCTCCTACAGCAGCTTTCAGCCTCCGATCTCGATCAGATCAAGTCGGGTTGGTGTTCGATATGCTGAGGATGGTGGCTCCTCTGCTGACGGCGTCATTTATGTCCGTCCTGGGGTCAAAGATGTGTCTCTTGGCGGCTCGCGCTATGCGCAGGTTCGAATCGCAGTAGATGGCTCACACTACCTCAAGGGCATGGCGATGTACCGGGATGATCTCCCGGATGGCGTGGATCTCGTGTTCAACACGAACAAGAGGAACACGGGCGACAAGCATGACGCCATGAAGTCAATGAAGAGCGACCCCGATAACCCGTTCGGATCTGCAATCTCCAGGCAGATTCAAGAGACCTTGCCAAACGGCAAAAAGCGGGTTTCCTCTGCGATGAATATCGTCAATGAGGAAGGGAACTGGGGCGACTGGTCTAGAAACCTGTCTTCTCAGATGCTCTCCAAGCAGGCTCCTAAGTTGGCGCGCGATCAGCTTGGTATGGCTTATGATCGAAAGAAACAAGAGCTCGACGAGATCATGAGTCTGACCAATCCTGCGGTAAAGAAGCGTCTGCTCGAATCATACGCCGATGACGCAGACTCTTCGGCCGTCCACCTCAAGGCTGCAGCTCTGCCAAGACAGGGCTCACACGTAATACTCCCCGTAAACTCCATGCGAGAGAACGAGGTGTATGCGCCGAATTACAACAACGGCGAACGCGTGGCTCTGATCCGCTATCCTCATGGCGGAAAGTTTGAGATCCCCGAGCTTACCGTCAACAACAGACACCCCGAAGCTAAGAAACTTCTGGGTCAGGCGCCCGACGCAATCGGCATCCACAGTAAGGTAGCTGAACGTCTTTCTGGTGCTGACTTCGACGGTGACACCGTTCTGGTAATCCCGAACAACAAACGGAGTGTGAAGACCGAGCCTGCGTTGGAGGGTCTGAAGGGGTTCGATCCTCAGGCAGCCTATCCTGCATACGAAGGTATGCGTCGGATGACTCCCCGTCAAAAGGGTATTGAGATGGGGCTTGTCTCCAATCTCATCACCGACATGCATCTTCGTGGTGCTACCGCACATGAGTTGGCCCGTGCTGTTCGCCATTCCATGGTGGTCATCGATGCAGAGAAGCACAATCTGAACTACCGTCAATCTGCCATCGACAACGGCATCGCTCAGCTCAAGCAGAAGTACCAAGGCAAAGCCTCTGCTGGCGCATCAACCTTGATCTCTAGGGCGTCGGCTGAGGTTCGGGTTCCTGATCGGAAGCCTAGGCCGGTTGCTGATGGTGGACCTGTAGATAAGGCCACCGGCAAGAAGGTCTATGTCGATACTGGCGTGACCTATCGCAACCGTGCAGGCAAAGAGGTAGCGAAGACTGTCTCGTCTACTAGGTTGGCTGAGACCGACGATGCACACACCCTGTCTTCAGGTACTACTATGGAGAAGATCTATGCTGATCACTCCAATAGACTGAAGGCTTTGGCTAATGCAGCCAGGAGAGAAGCGGTCTCTACTTCGAACGTCAGGTATTCGCCTTCAGCAAAGAAGGTGTATGCCAATGAGGTAGCCTCTCTGGAAGCCAAGCTCAATCTGGCTCTCAGGAACAGCCCCCTCGAAAGACAAGCCCAGGTCCTAGCTAATGCCGTGGTCCGTCAGAAGAGGCAAGCCAACCCAAGCATGGAGGCTTCTGACCTCAAGAAGATCAAGGCTCAGGCACTGACTGATGCAAGGATCAGGACTGGCGCGAAGAAGCAACACGTAGACATCACAGACAAAGAGTGGGAGGCAATCCAAGCTGGCGCTATCACCAACAACAAACTCAAGCAGATCCTGAGTAACGCTGACCTTGATCAGGTCAAGCAACTGGCCACGCCTAAGACTAAGCGTGTCATGTCGTCTGCTAAGATTGCCCAAGCCATGCTCTTGCTTGACCGTGGCTACACTCAAGCTGAAGTAGCGGAAGCGCTTGGTGTGTCTGTGTCTACTCTCAAACGAGGAGTCAGTGGACAAGATGACTGAGCACATGCTGACTACAACAGACAATCCATGGAACCCATTCCTCAACTTCGATGAGTGGTATGCATGGGATCAACAGGCCGGGTACAATACCACCGGCTACCTAGCTCGTATCATCAAGACATCTGATGAACTATCAGAAGCTGATCAGAGTCTAGCGTACGAGCAAGCAATCGATGAGATCTTGTTGGAAGACCCACTAGGTCTCTACATGAAGGTTGCTGAACCAAAGACATCAACAACAGATGAAGATAAGCTGACTCCAACTTAGTTCGGAGTTTGAGATAGGGAAGCTTGGGATTGGTCGGAGTCTTTCTTGATTGCACAAGAGATCTGGATGACGTCTCTTGGGAGAAAGACTTCGTCCCGTCCCAAGCTTCCCTAATTCTCATGTCTTTTTCTTTCTCTCCCTAAACTTCAAAGAGGGGGGAGGGGGTCTGCGAAATCTGACCCCCCTATGCATCGCCCGTCTCCTATATTTTTCCCCGCGGGAACTTTTCCGAGAAAGTTTTTGATCTTGGGGTTGTCCCTGGGGCATTCTAAGCACTAATTCTCTCCTTTCCCCGCACCCCATACCTCTCTTTTCTTGTCATGAACTCATCCTAAGGGGGTTGTAATTATGGCTATTCCACGGAAGACTACCTCCGTGCCCAACAAAAGTAGGCGCAAACCGCCGACAACTCCTGAGGGCCGAGAGAATCAACTCATCTCACTAGCTTCAGATCTAGCAGAACGGCGGATTCGAGAAGGAACTGCCTCTGCTCAGGAGATCGTGCACTTCCTCAAGCTCGGTTCTTCAAGGGAACGTCTTGAGCAACAGCGTCTTGAGCATGAGAACAAGTTGACCGAGGCGAAGATCGAAGCTTTGGCTTCTCAAGAACGAATCGAGGAGCTCTACACCAAGGCTCTCGGCGCGATGTCTGCTTATTCTGGCAACGCACCTGCGGTCCAAGAAGATTACGAAGATGGTTAGATCGTATTCAGATCTCCGTCGCATCGAATCATTCGAAGATCGTTACCAATACCTCTCTCTTCGAGGCAGGGTCGGAGAGAAAACGTTCGGATTCGAGCGCTACATCAATCAGAAGTTCTATCGGTCTTCTGAATGGCGTGCTCTCCGGACTCATATTCTTGTTCGAGATCAAGGATGGGACCTAGGGGTCACTGATCGATACATCAGCGATCGTCCCATCATTCATCACATGAATCCGATGACGATTCGGGATCTTGAACAAGGAAACTCAGACATTCTTGATCCTGAGTTTCTTATCACCACATCGCACCACACTCACAATGCCATTCACTACGGAGATGCGAGTCTGCTTCCCAGACCTCTCGTCGAACGTAAGCGTGGCGACACAAAGCTCTGGTAAGAAAGGAGGTCGATGTGACGGACAAGAAGGAAGAGCCAGTGGCTCCTGTCGAAAGTGAGTTCTACGACGGGCCTGAGGCTCTGGAAGCCACCGAGGACTCCGCAGACTTCGACGCTGAGGAGACCAACGCCAAGGAGGTAGCTCCCGAATGAGCTTCACTTCCGTCAGCGCGAAGCTGGGCAAGGTCCAGTCGTCTACCAAGTCCATCGCCAAGGAGATCTACGACGCCGCCGACAAGGCTGGTCACGCTCCCTGGTACATGTGGGGCATGGGTTCCAGCTCCGAGCACGCTACCGGCCGAGCCCTGGATCTGATGGTCCGGAACGAGGCCGCAGGCGACTGGATCAGGAACTACATCTGGAAGCACCGCAAGCGGCTCAGGCTCCAGCACGTCATCTGGGAACAGCACATCACTTCGACCACCACCTCTCCGGGTGTTCGTCGGAAGATGGCCGACCGAGGCAGCGTCACCGAGAACCACATGGACCACGTCCACGTTCTCTTCTTCGCTGGAAGCTACCGGAAGCCGGGTGACGATGACCCCAAGCCGAAGCCCGGCAGCAAGGAGAGGAAGACCGTCTCTCAGCTCGCCGACGAGGTCATCCGTGGTCTCTGGGGCAACGGTCCCGAGCGAAAGCGACGCCTGGTCGCCGCGGGCTACAACTACAATGAGGTTCAGGATCTCGTCGAGGCTCGACTCAACCCGAAGGGTGGGCGAAAGTCGATCCAGCAGCTCGCCGATGAAGTCATCGCGGGAAAGTGGGGTAACGGCGATCAACGTCGGGCTCGTCTGACCAAGGCGGGCTATAACCACAAGGCCGTGCAGCATGAGGTCAATCGACTTCTCTCTCGTCGCTGATCGTCCCGTCAAAATGGTAGTAAACCGAAGGAGGTGTCTCACATGGCTGACAGCATTCTGAACAGCATCAAGAAAGTTCTCGCAATAGATCCGAGTTACACGGCGTTTGACGTTGACATCATCATGCACATCAACTCAGTGTTCTCCACGCTCAATCAATTGGGCATCGGTCCCGTCGAAGGTTTCCTGATAGAAAATGAAAACGCTACGTGGGACACCTTCCTCGGTACGGATCTCCGGCTTAACGCCGTGAAGTCCTACGTCTACCTCCGAGTCCGTAACCTATTCGATCCGCCCTCGACTTCTTACATGATCGAAGCTCAAGAAGCCCAGATCAAGGAACTCGAATGGCGTCTCAACGTGCAGAGGGAAGGAGAATCGTGGCTGGACCCAACGCTGCCGACGTAGCAGATCTGGATAACGTGCTCACTCACTATGGTATCAAGGGTATGAAGTGGGGTGTTCGTCGAGCCAATCCGTCAGGCGGAGATTCTTCTTCCGATGACGCCAAGCGAGCCGTCGCACTCAAAACCAAGGTCGCCAAGGGCGGGGTAAACTCGCTCAGCAACAAGGAACTCCAGGACTACGTCACTCGGATGAACCTGGAAAAGCAGTATAAGGCTGCTCAGCCGAAGACAGCTTCCCAGGAAGCCAAGAAGTTCGTGGCTGATACTCTGGTAAACATCGGTAAGCAAGAGGCTGCGAAATTCGCGGCAAAGGAGATCGCGAAGGCCCTCGCTAAGCGGTAGAAAGGGGGTCGGCGATGGCGTTGTCGAATACGGCGACACCAATTTACTACGGACAGTTCCGAGATGCGGTACTGAACCGTGAGATTCCTGTAAACCGGGAAATCTCAATGGAGATGAACCGAATCGACGCGCTAATCGCTAACCCGAACATCTACTACGATGATGCTGTCGTCGAAGGATTCATCCTTTACTGTGAGAAAGAACTTACTCTCACAGACGGAAGTGATCTTCATCTGCTTCCCTCATTTAAGGTCTGGGCTGAGCAGATCTTTGGGTGGTATTACTTCGTAGAACGGAGTGTTTACGAGCCCGATCCCGACAACCATGGCGGAAGATACGTCAACAAGGTAATCAAGAAGCGCCTCACGACGAAGCAATACCTGATCGTCGCGCGAGGTGCCGCCAAGTCGATGTATGCCGAGTGCATTCAGTCATATTTTCTGAATGTCGACACTTCTACTACTCATCAGATCACCACAGCTCCGACTATGAAACAGGCCGATGAGGTCATGTCTCCGTTTCGGACTGCGATCACGAGGAATCGAGGACCACTATTCAAGTTCCTCACCGAAGGGTCACTTCAGAACACTACGGGTTCAAAAGCGAACAGAGTCAAGCTGGCTTCCACCAAAAAGGGAATCGAAAACTTCCTTACTGGCTCCCTTTTGGAAGTCAGGCCTATGTCAATCAACAAGTTGCAGGGTCTAAGGCCCAAGATTTCGACGATCGACGAGTGGCTTTCCGGCGATATTCGCGAGGACGTCGTAGGTGCAATTGAGCAGGGTGCTTCCAAGCTAGACGACTTCTTGATCGTTGCTATCAGCTCGGAAGGAACGGTTCGTAACGGTAGTGGCGACACTATCAAGCTCGAATTGGCTGACATCCTCAAGGGCGAGTATCAAGCGCCGCATATTTCCATCTGGCATTACAAACTGGATGAACTTGAAGAAGTAGCCGATCCTGCTCTGTGGTTGAAGGCTAACCCTAATCTCGGGAAGACCGTTACCTATGAGACCTATCAGTTGGATGTCGAACGAGCCGAAAAGGCTCCGGCGTCGAGGAATGATATTCTTGCTAAACGTTTCGGAATTCCCATGGAAGGCTATACTTACTTCTTCACCTACGAGGAAACACTTCCGCATCGTCGTAGCAACTTCGACGGCATGCCATGTTCTCTTGGTGCGGACCTCTCCCAAGGTGACGACTTCTGTGCGTTCACATTCCTCTTCCCGTTGCGAGATGGTTTTGGGATAAAGACCCGAAGTTACATCACTTCGCTTACATTGATGAAGTTGCCTGGCGCTATGCGGCAGAAATACGACGAATTCATCAACGAGGGAAGTCTTCATGTTCTGGAAGGAACCATTCTGGACATGATGGAAGTCTATGACGACCTGGATAGGTTTATACAAGAGTGTGAATACGATGTTCGGACTTTCGGGTTCGACCCTTACAATGCCAAAGAATTCGTCAATCGTTGGGCTGCCGAAAACGGCAATTTCGGTATTGAGAAGGTAATTCAGGGAGCAAAGACCGAGTCGGTTCCGCTCGGCGAGCTCAAGAATCTCAGCGAACAACGTCTTCTCATTTTTGATCAAGATCTGATGACCTTTGCGATGGGCAATGCCATCACCATGGAGGACACCAACGGTAACCGTAAGCTTCTGAAGAAGCGCCAGGATGCCAAGATCGACAACGTCGCTGCGATGATGGACGCTTTCGTCGCATACAAGATCAACAAGGAAGCATTCGAGTAAACCGAAAGGGGGTGACTCATGGCAACTATGTTTTCCCGGTTCAAGTCCAATCTGAAGCATGCATGGAACGCATTCAACGATGTAGGTTACCGAGATGCGAACTATGCGGGTGGATACAGTTACGGGAATCGCCAGGATCGAACTCGTCTCACATATTCCAACGAACGATCCATCCATTCGTCGATTCTCACTCGTCTCAGCATTGATGTTTCAGGAGCTGAGATTCGACACGTCCGTTTGGACGATGATAGGCGGTATTCCGAGGACATAGACAGCGGTCTGAACTACTGTCTGACAGTCAACCCGAATCTCGATCAGGGTGCCCGCCATCTTCGGCGCGATCTCGCACTAACTCTCTTCGACAAGGGAACCGCCGCGATTGTCCCGGTCGATACCACGCTTAACCCCTCCATAAGCGGCGGGTTTGACATTCAATCTCTTCGTGTCGGAGAGATCGTAGCTTGGTATCCGGATAAGATCCGGGTCAGTCTCTACAACGAGAAGAAGGGCCTCCGCGAAGAGATCACTGTTGAGAAGAAGTACACGGCCATCGTCGAAAACCCGTTGTATGACGTGATGAATGAGCCGAACTCAACTCTTCAGCGACTCATTCGGAAGCTGAACATGCTGGATGCCGTAGATGAGCAGTCCAGTTCGGGTAAGCTCGACATGATCATTCAGCTTCCTTACGTGATCAAGTCTGAGGCACGTCGACAGCAGGCGGAACAACGCCGAAAGGACATCGAGTTCCAGCTCAAGGGAAGCCAATACGGAATCGCCTATACCGATGGAACTGAGAAGATCACTCAACTCAATCGAGCGGTCGATAACAATCTGCTCAAGCAGATCGAATACCTTACGGCTCTTCTCTACAGCCAGCTCGGTCTGACCGAAGAGGTCATGAACGGTACGGCCAACGAAGCCACGATGAACAACTACTATGAGCGGACCATCGAACCGGTTCTCGATGCCATAGTAGAGGCCATGATCCCTGCATTCCTGACCAAGACTGCCTGGTCTCAGAAGCAGTCGATCATGTACTTCCGCAACCCGTTCAAGCTCGTCCCGATGACGGAGCTTGCCGAGATCGCCGACAAGTTCACCCGCAACGAGATCCTGACGTCGAACGAGATTCGTGGTGCTATCGGCTTCCGGCCGTCCAAGGATCCGAAGGCCGACAAGCTCGTCAACAGCAACATGCCGCAAGAATCGACAAGGGCCATCAACCCCACGAACGTTCCACGGCGTCAACTCGAACTCCCGCCATCTCCGCCGGAGTTGAGAGATGTGAAACTAGAGAGAATAGGAGGCAGTCAAAATGGAACCTGACTTCGGCGGCTGGGCAACTAAGGCCAATCTGAAGTGCTCCGATGGTCGGACCATTCTGCCCAACGCGTTCCAGCACATGGACAAGATGCAGGTCCCGCTGGTCTGGCAGCACGGTCACAGTGACCCGGAGAACATTCTCGGGTATGCCACCCTCGAACACCGTGATGATGGTGTCTACGCCCTCGGGTTCTTCAATAGCACCAAGGCGGGACAGCACGCAAAGGACCTGGTCGAGCACAAGGACATCAAGGCCCTTTCGATCTACGCGAACCAGCTCGTCGAAAAGGGCAAGCAGGTCGTCCACGGGATGATCCGCGAGGTCAGTCTGGTACTCGCTGGTGCAAACCCCGGTGCAAAGATCGACTGGGTCAAGCTTCGGCATGGTGACGATCCTGAGGACGTCACGACTCTGGAAGATGAGGCTGTCGTTCACACCGGACTGGAGATCGAACTGGTCACCAAGACGGAAGACAAGAAGCCCGATCCCATCGAGCACGCCGACAACGAAACTCTGCAGGAGGCGTATGACCGTATGCCTCAGGAGTTCAAGAACGTCACCATCGCTCTCGTCGAAGAGGCTCTGTTCGCTGCCAAGAAGAACTCGGCCGAGCACTCCGACAAGGATGACAAGGGCGAGAAGCCCGACGACAAGGGCGAGAATCCCGACAACAACGATGACCTCACGCACAAGGAAGGAGCCGAAGGTATGACGCGGAACGTGTTCGACCAGGACGGCACCAAGGACCTCAAGCACACGATCTCGCCCGAGCACATGCAGGGCATCGTGGCTGACGCGGTGAAGAACGGCTCCCTCAAGGAGGCCGTCAACGCCTACGCACTCAAGCACGGGATCGAGTCCATCGAGACCCTGTTCCCGGACCCGAAGACCCTCAGCAACACGCCCGAGTGGAACAAGCGCCGGACCGAGTGGGTCGCGGGCGTTCTCAGTGGCGTTCGGCGGAGCCCGTTCTCCCGGGTCAAGTCGATCGTGGCCGACATCACCCAGGACGAGGCTCGGGCCAAGGGCTACATCAAGGGAACCTACAAGAAGGAAGAGTGGTTCGGCGTCACCAAGCGATCCACGACTCCGACTACGGTCTACAAGAAGCAGAAGCTGGACCGTGATGACATCATCGACATCACCGACTTCGACGTCGTCGCCTGGATGAAGGGCGAGATGCGGATGATGCTGGAGGAGGAGCTCGCTCGGGCGATCCTCATCGGCGACGGTCGTGACGTGGGTGACGAGGACAAGATCCGTGACCCCATGGCGGCCACCGACGGCGCGGGCATCCGCTCCATCGTCAACGAGCACGAGCTCTACGCCACCACTCTGTTCGTCAACCTGGACGACGCTCTTCCCGACCCCGGTGCCGGGTACATGGAGGCTGTCGAGGCGATCATCCGTGCTCGGAAGTTCTACAAGGGTACGGGTACTCCGACGTTCTACACCACGGAGGCTACCCTCACGGAGATGCTCCTGCTGAAGGATGAGCTCAACTCGAACCGTCGCCTGTTCCGCGATGTGGCCGAGCTGGCTTCGTACCTTCGGGTGACCTCGGTCGTGCCTGTCGAGGTGATGGAGAGCGAGCCCGACCTGGTCGGCATCATCGTCAACCTGGACGACTACAACATCGGTGCGGACAAGGGCGGGGAGGTCAACCTCTTCGACGACTTCGACATCGACTACAACCAGTACAAGTACCTGATCGAGACTCGCGTCTCCGGCGCTCTGGTCAAGATCAAGTCTGCGCTCATCATCAAGAAGACCGCTGCCGCCAACGTTCTGGTGAAGCCGACGGACCCGACCTTCGTGTCGTCCACCGGCGTCGTCACGATCCCGACCAAGACCGGCGTGGTCTACAAGAACGCCGACACCAGCGCCACGCTGACCGCCGGTGCTCAGACTGCCCTGGCTGCCGGAGCCACGCTGAATGTTCTGGCTGTCCCGGATTCCGGCTACTACTTCGCCAACAACGCCGAGGACAACTGGACCTTCAAGCGCCCTGAGGCCTGATAGAAGGTCGACATGGCAAGGTTTCACGGGAAAGTCGGCTACGGTGAATCTGTAGAAACTGCCCCTGGTGTGTGGGGCGATCAGATCGTCGAGTATCCATATTTCGGCGAAGTGGTTCGCAACATACGTCGCAACCAGGAAACAGATCGAGTTAACAACGATCTTTCGGTGGACAATTCAATAAGCATTGTTGCTGACGAATACGCCTACGAACATATCTTTGCCATTCGTTATGTCGAGTGGGCGGGGGCCAAGTGGACTGTTCCTACAGTCGAAGTACGACGCCCCCGCCTTCTCCTTAGTCTAGGGGGTGTCTACAACGGCCCCACGCCCGAGGACTCAGCTCCAGACACTCCTTGAGGGGCTTCTGGGCAGCAACAAAGTATATTTTCAGCCGCCAGCCAACCTGCAAATACAGTATCCCTGTATTGTCTACAACCGGGACGATGCGATCACGCAGTACGCCAACAACAAACCGTACGATCTCAACAAGCGGTATCAGTTGACGGCGATCGATAGGAATCCTGACAGTCCGGTCCCAGACAAGATAGCGGCTTTGCCGTTGTGCACGTTTGACCGGCACTTTGCGGCAGACAACCTCAACCACGATGTGTTCACTATCTACTTCTGAGGAGTCCACGTGAGTGTTCTCACTTGGGACCAGACCGGCGACCGGACTTTCGAGACCGGCGTCGATCACGGAGTCCTGTACAAGCCCAACGACAGCGGCGTCTACGACGAGGGTCACGCCTGGAACGGTCTGACGACCGTCACGGAGTCTCCTTCGGGCGCCGAGTCCAACCCGCAGTACGCGGACAACATGAAGTACCTCAACCTGCAGTCCGCCGAGGAGTTCGGCGCGACGATCGAGGCCTTCACCTACCCGGACGCGTTCGCCGAGTGCGACGGTTCCGCGGAGCCCGAGCCGGGCGTGATGGTGGGGCAGCAGACCAGGAAGACGTTCGGTCTGTCCTACCGCACCCTTCTCGGCAACGATACCCAGAGTACGGACTACGGGTACAAGCTGCACCTGATCTACGGCGCTCTCGCGGCTCCGTCGGAGAAGGCGTACACCACGGTCAACGATTCGCCTGAGGCGGTCACGATGAGCTGGGAGGTCACCACGACTCCGGTCGAGGTCACCGGTACCAACCCGGTCACGGGAAAGCCGTTCAAGCCTACCGCGACCATGGTCATCGACTCCACTCGGGTGGACGCGGACGGTCTGGCTGCCCTGGAAGCGGCTCTGTACGGCACCGCTGGTACCGATGCGTACCTGCCGACCCCTGCCGAGGTCATCGCGATGTTCGGCGGCACGCTGACGCTGGCCACTCCGACCGCTCCGACGTTCGACTCGGGTACTGACACCATCACGATCCCGACTGTGACCGGTGTGGTCTACACGATCGACGGCGAGGTTGTCACCGGCGCCGTGGTCATCACCGAGGACACCGTGGTCAAGGCGAAGCCTGCGGCTGGCTACAAGTTCCCGCCGGTCACGGATGACGACTGGTTCTTCGACTTCGCGTGATCTATAGCAGAAAGGAGGCGGAGAGTGCTCAAGATCACGATTCCGTTGAGCGAATCTTATAACGAAGAGTCTAATGAGTTTGTCGTCGACGGTGTCAACATCGAGCTTGAGCACTCTCTCGTCTCTCTGTCAAAATGGGAGTCTTTCTTCGAGAAGTCGTTCCTTGCTACAAAAGACAAGACGACGGAAGAAGTTCTTTGGTACATAAAAGCGATGGTCACCACGCCTGAAGTTCCAGAGGCAATTCTCTCCAGACTCTCTGAGAAGAACATCGAAGAGATCAACAACTACATAAACGCAAAGATGACAGCTACTTGGTTCAGTGATTCAGGGAAGACGGCCAGCAGAGAAATCATCACCGCCGAAATCATCTATTACTGGATGATCTCATTGAACATCCCGTTCGAATGCCAGCACTGGCACCTGAATAGGCTCATCACACTCATCCAAGTGTGCAATCGTAAGAACGCACCAGCAAAGAAGATGAGCCGATCCGAGATAGCCAAGAAGCAGCGTGAACTCAACGCTCAACGCAAGGCAGAACTAGGCACTTCTGGCTGAGAGGAGGATCATAACGTGCCCCGTATCACCTGGAATGCCGATGGCGAGCGTCTGTATGAGGCTGGTGTTGACCGCGGCGTTCTCTATGTCACCGGTCAACCTGGTGTTGCTTGGAATGGACTCACTTCAGTCAGCGAGAGTGCGGACGGTGGAGAAGCCAAGTCTTACTACATAGACGGAGTGAAGTATCTGGACACCTCCTCTCCCGAAGAGCTCAAGGTGTCCATCAATGCGTACACCTACCCCGAGGCATTTGCTCAATGCGACGGTACGGCTGTTGCTTTCTCCGGCGTCTTTGTGAGCCAGCAGAAAAGAAAGAGCTTTGGGCTTGCTTATCGAACCAAGATAGGCAACGACCTAGAAGGATTGAATCACGGCTACAAGATTCATCTGCTCTACGGCTGTCTCGCTTCTCCTTCCGAGCAAAATTACAACACCGAATCCCAGGAACTCGAACCTACGGTGTTCTCCTGGAACTGTTCGACAAAACCGATCGCTGTTGGACGAGGTTTCAGACCCACGGCTCATATAACGATCGATTCTCGGAGTATTCCGGAGCAGGCACTTCAGATTCTTGAGGATCGTCTCTACGGAACCGACGTCGTTCAGGCATATCTTCCCCCTCCGAAAGAACTCTTCGAGCTGTTCACCGTGGTTCCGGGTGCTGTTTACAGCATCACTTTGAATACTGTTACCGGAATTTCCCTTCTCGTTCCTTCGGTTCCCGGCGATCTCTTGGAGACCGTCGACGAAGGTTTGTTCGTTCTCACCGATACCAGTCACCTTTCCGATGTGGACGCCGACGGTATCTATATTTGGGAGGCTTAATGGCTTTCGACAGGATCGCTGGTATCGACGGGGTGACAAGTCAGTTTCCCCCGGTAGTTCGTCAGGCAATGGCGGATTCCGACGAATTCCAGGATCGATACGCTCAGATGGTGGAGGGTGAGCTCGTTGTCGGCGGTACTCCCGTCGATATTCCGGGCGACCCTGCCGGTCTCAACACCGTGGGTTGGTGCCAAGCCGTGTTCATCGAGAATGGTGGAACCGTTCCGGTTGGGACTCCTCCGTACACGCTCGTGATCGAGGCTGATGTCTGATGGCAGTAGTCCGTGATACCACGACCCTTGAATCAACGGGGTCTGTGGACTCTTCGGCTACTCCAGGACCGATCATTGTTGCTCCCGACCTAGTCGCCGGAGATCTGCTGCTGGTAGCGGTGTTCTTCGCTCAAGGTACAGGGGCAACAAACATCTTTGTTCCTTCGGGTATGGAGATGATCACGATCGTTGGTACAGGAACGAACCGTCTAGGGGCGGTTTTCGCTGCTGTCGTCACCGATCCTCTGGACTTCGCCGGAGGGGTCACTCTCCGATCGGCTTCCCCTTCAACCCGAGTAGTCGCTGTAGCCTGGTCTCTGGCTCCGGAAGGTGATGAGTATTTCACCATCCCCGGTCTGAGTACATCCGGACCGGATTGGAACGGCTCAAGCATGTCGGCGGATACTTTCCCCGGCGGCGTCACCGGAGATCTGGTTTTCGGGATCTCCATGACCAACAAGGGCGCCAGCACGACTTACACGGTACATTCCGGTGACGGAACTGCTGTCGGGCAGGCTCGGTCTCTCAGCGCTCCTTCAGGTTCAGCTGCAGATTCAGCCATATCCGTATGGCTCGGTGGTAGTGGTGTGACATTCGTCCCCACTCAAGCCAATGGGCAGGCTTACAGCATCGGAATCGATGTTAGTACGGCATCTGCGCCAAGCGGCTTGCCGGTAAAGATGGGCGACGGAGCTCCCGCTCACGCTACCTTTATGGACGGAACTAGTCTTCGCTCAAGTCCCGGGAGCCTTCGGGTTTTCTACCCTGGATTCCCCACTGTAGCGGACATGGAGGCTGTTCCTGGAGCTACTTGGGCTCATCGTGGTGGGTCTCTGTCGTTCTCTGAGATGAGTGAGTATGCATACGATCGATCTTGCATGCTGAACTACGGAGCGCTCGAATTCTCTGCTCGCCGATCCGTCGATGGGCAGTGGTTCGGTATCCATGACGACACCTTGGCTCGAACGAGTCAGGATTCAGGACTCACGGCCAGTGTTCAGACCATGACTTGGACTGACATTCAGGCTGAGCTGAACACGTTGAACTCTGCCGGTCATGCGCGTCCGTACTACACGCTGGACGAGTTCTTGGCCAAGTACGTCGACCATATTCTGATCATCGACAACAAGACAGGTGCCTACAACGTTTCGGAGTTTATTCCGAAGCTTCTCGCGGCACCGAATGGTTCAGAGCGAATCGTCCTCAAGATCGACGGTTCGCTTATCGTGAATCGCTTCCAGGAAGGTATGGCCGCGGGCCTGAAGGTGGCGGGCTACTGGTTTGGCGCCACGTATACGTCTCTTCTTCCCGCTCGTGCTCCGTATACCGACTACATCGGTATGGAGTATTCCGCAAGTCAAACGATCTGGGACGATATTCTCACCTACAACAAGATGACGTGGGGGCACGTCTGTCCTGATCAGGCAGCATACGACACTGCCATTACAAAGGGTGCTGATTTCGTTCAGTGCAGCGGGATCGAATCCATCGTTCCAGTCCGTTGATGCCTAAGGGAGGCTTCGATGATCCGAGTCACTTCGTCGGGCTCATTCAGGAAAACCGAGGCCTCCCTCAGGAAGATGCAAAAGCTGAACATCCCAGCCATCATGCATTCCTGCGGTCAAGAAGGCGTTAATGCTCTGGCCCATGCCACCCCGATCGATACCGGTCTCGCGGCTCAATCGTGGAGCTACGAGGTCAATACGACCGGTGGAGGCTATCAGATAGTCTGGACAAACACTGACGTAGAAAACGGATTTCCAGTCGCCATCATGCTGCAATATGGTTACGGAACAGGAACCGGCGGTTACGTTCAAGGTCGGGATTACATCAACCCGGCCATCCAGCCTATATTTGACAAGATCGCTGACAAGGTATGGAAGGCGGTGACCTCCGCATGACCACTATCGACGAACGAATAGTTCGTATGCAGTTCGATGACGCCGCTTTCCAACGTGGTGTGGCAGATACGCTTCGATCTCTTCAGGCCCTTAACCGGGGTTTGCAGATGCCGGGGGCTGCCAAAGGTCTATCCAGCATCAGTACGGCAGCTCAGAGTCAGGCTCGCTCTCTTCAGAACGTAGAGCAGAGTGCTAGCTCTCTTGCGAGCCGATTCTCAGCACTCGGAACCATAGCCAGTGGTGCGCTTCTGAGTATCGGCGCTAGGGCGTCCGAAGCCGCAACTCAAATGCTCAACTCGTTCACTTTCGGCCCCATCATGCAGGGGTTCCGGGAGTACGAGACGAACATGAACTCTATCCAGACTATTCTGGCGAACACGGGACTCGAAGGTAAGAAGGGTCTCAAGACCGTCACGGATGCTCTGGATGAGCTCAACCATTACTCAGACCAAACGATCTACAACTTCTCCGAAATGGCGAAGAACATCGGTACCTTCACGGCTGCCGGTGTTGATCTGGACACGTCAACGGCTGCTATTAAGGGTATCGCCAACCTAGCAGCCGTTTCGGGCTCGAATGCCGAACAGGCTTCCCGGGCCATGTACCAGCTTTCTCAGGGTATCGCAGCGGGTACTCTTACCCTAGAAGACTGGAACTCGGTCGTTGAGGCTGGCATGGGCGGCAAGGTCTTCCAGGATGCTCTGGTTGAGACTGCTGCTGTTCATGGTAAGAACGTCAAGCAGATGATCAAGGATGAGGGCAGCTTCCGGCTCACCCTGCAAAAGGGATGGCTGACAGGCGAAATTCTCACCGAGACTCTGAGTAAGTTCACTGGTGACTTGACTGCAGCTCAGCTCAAGACAATGGGCTATAACGAGAAGCAGATCAAGGGCATTCTCAAGATGGGCAAGACCGCCCAGGATGCCGCCACGAAGGTCAAGACCGCTTCTCAACTTATCAACACGTTGCAGGAAGGCCTTGGTTCCGGTTGGGCCAAGACTTGGCAGACTATATTTGGTGACTTCCAAGAAGCACGAACTCTCTTCACAAGCGTAGGAACCGTTCTCGGCGGATTCGTCGACAAGTCCAACGATGCCCGTAACAAGGTACTCGGAGACTGGAAAGAACTCGGCGGACGAACCGTTCTCATCGAGGGGATAGGCAACGCCTTCAAGGCACTCATGTCTATTCTCGGTCCGATCAAGGACGCTTTTCGGGAGATGTTCCCTGCCACCACAGGCAAGGAACTTTACGATCTTACGGTTAGGTTCAGAGACTTCACTGAGAATCTTCAGATAGGTGGAGAAACCGCGGATAAGCTCCGGCGGACTTTCGCTGGTGTCTTTGCGGTGTTCGGCATCGGTCGAGACATCGTGTTCCAGATCGTCAAGACCCTATTCGAGCTGGTTGGTATAACGGCAAAAGGCTCCGGGGGAATTCTCGACTTTACCGCCAGTGTCGGCGACTTCTTGGTCGCTCTTCGACAAGGCATCCGTGAAGGCGAGGGTTTCAAGCACATCTTCGAGGGCATCGCCACTGTTCTCGCAATCCCGATCAAGCTACTTCAGGCTTTGGGTCGTCTACTCTCGTCCATATTCGAGGACACCGATGCGGACAAGGTCTCAGAAAGTGTCGAAGGAATCTCTTCTAGCCTCAGTCCTCTCAGCAGCCTGGGCAAGGTCCTTTCCGTAATCTGGGATAAGGTCCTCGATATTTTCCGGAACGTCGGAGAAGTCGCGCAGTCCATTTGGGATCGCATCGAACCTATCACCAGCGCCATCGGTAATGCATTCTCCACCATGTTCGAGGGCGTCAGCTTCGACGAGCTTATGAGCCTACTCAACACGGGTTTGTTCGCTGGTCTGGTGCTGCTCGTCAAGCAGTTTGTTGGTGGCGGAGGCGGGGGACTGGCCGACATCGTTGAGTCCATCAGCGACGGTTTCCAGGCTCTTACCGGCTCTCTCACCGCTATGCAGAATACTCTCAGGGCCACGACTCTTCTTCAGATCGCTATCGCAGTCGGGATCCTGACTCTTTCCATGAACACCCTCGCTAAGATCGATCAAGAGGGCTTGACGCGAGGAACTGCGGCCATTACAGCCATGATGGTTCAGCTTCTCGGCGCCATGCTTATATTTGAGAAGATCTCCGGCTTCAAGGGCTTCGCCAAGATGCCTTTCATCGCTGCGTCGATGATTCTCCTTGGTGTAGCCATCAATGTTCTCGCGTTGGCTGTCAAGCAACTTTCTGATCTTGATTGGAACGAACTGGCCAAGGGTCTCACTGGGACCACGGTACTCATCGCTGCTGTGGTGGGTGCCATGAAGTTCATGCCAAAAACCTCCGGGATGATTTCCGCTGGTGCAGGAATGATCTTGCTCGCTGCGGGCATCAAGATTCTCGCCAGTGCGGCAGAGGATATTTCAGATCTCAACTGGGAAGAGCTGGCTAAGGGTCTGATCGGTGTGAGTGTAATGCTCGCTGGTCTGACTCTCTTCTCGAAGTTCGCTGGCGCCAACAAGGGCGGGCTAGCTTCGGGTGCCGGTATCGTTCTTCTGGCTGCTGGCGTCAAGATTCTCGCCAGTGCACTGGAAGACTTCTCTGGTTTCTCATGGTCTGAGATGGCCCGTGGTCTGGTCGCTATGGCCGGAGCTATGGCTGTCGTAGTGGCTGCTCTGATGCTCATTCCTCCGTCGTCTGCCATTGGTGCGGCGGGAGTATTGATCATCGCGCTTTCTCTGAGCAAGGTGGCTGACGGTCTTAAGTCCCTGGCTGAGATGAGTTGGGGTGACATCGGGAAGGGTCTTACGGCCATGCTCGGTGCGCTTACGATCATCACGGCTGCCCTGTATGTAATTCCTCCGAGTGCGGCTTTGGGTGCGGCGGGTATTCTCGTCACAGCCATTGCTCTTCACCAGGTCGCCAACGTTCTCAAAGAGATGGCTGAGATGGGTTGGGAGGACATCGGTAAGGCTATGACAATCCTTGCCGGTTCGCTCATCCTTATCACCGGAGCAGTAATGCTCATGACCGGTGCTGTCCCTGGTGCCGCGGCTATGCTCATCGTGGCAGCGGCTCTTACGGTCCTTTCTCCTGTACTCATGACGTTCAGTCAGATGTCATGGGAAGAGATGATCAAGGGCCTCACCATGCTGGCTGGTGTATTCCTCGTTCTCGGAGCTGCCGGTCTGGTGCTTGCACCTCTCGTTCCGGTTCTGGTCGCTCTCGGTACGGCTATAACCTTGATGGGTATAGGTGTTCTGGCTGCTGGTGCTGGCGTATATTTCTTCGCCGGTGGTCTAACCGCTCTGGCTGCCGCTGGTGCTGCTGGCGCTGCCGCTCTGGTCCTCATAGTGACCAGTATGATCGGTCTCATCCCCAAGGTAATGGCGGAGATCGGTCGTGGTGTGGTGGCCTTTGCCAAGGTCATTGCCAATTCGGGCGAGGCTATATTCAAAGCCATGACTACGGTTCTTGAATCTATCATCCGGGCTGTCAATAAGCTGGCTCCGAAGATCATCAGTACCATGGTGACGCTGGTCGTCATGATGGCTAACGCTATTGCAGACAACGTCCCTAAGCTCGTCGACGCTGGTATGCGAACCATCGTTGGATTCTTGAACGGTATCGCAGCCAATCTAGGCGATGTCATCGACGCTGCAGTCAGGGTTATTCTTGCGTTCCTCGCTGGCATTGCAAGAAACCTTCCGAAGATCGCCGACGCAGGTGCCAAGGTGATCGTCAGTTTCGTCAATGCTGTCGCTGACGCTATCCGTGCGAATGCGGGGCCGCTGGGTGAAGCCGGTGCTGATCTCGGTCTGGCTATTGCTGAGGGTATGGCCCGAGGCATCATGGGCGGTCTGGGCAAGGTTCTCGGTGCTGCTTCATCTATTGCCGGTAGTGCTCTCAGTGGAGCCAAGGGAATTCTGGGGATTAACTCCCCATCCAAGGAATTCATCAAGATCGGTAAGTGGGTTGTCGATGGTTTCCGTAAGGGTCTCGACGGCAACCGCTACAAGATCGACACGGCGCTGGATGCTCTTCGCGATAAGCTGAGGTCCCTGTCTCGGAACTCGGCTGCTGATATCGATCGGCTCGAAGAGAAGCTGAAGCGACTCCGAGGTGCCCGCCACAAGAACGTCAAGGCGATCAACGCGACCGTCAAGGCACTCAGAATGGCGAGGAAGGAACACGCGGCTGCAGACAGGGCTCGTCACGTTCTGAACGAGCACCTCGACGACGATATTCGGAGGCTGCGGACATACGAGAAGAAGTATGCTGCGCTGACTGAGCGCATCAAGAAGGCCAACGACACCCTGAACAACGCTCGACAGGTTCGGGACGACTACCTCAGGTCTGTCCGAGATTCGTTCTCGGATCAGCAGGCCATCACCGAAGAAACCACTGTTGATTCCTACACGAAGGATCTGGAGAAGCAGGTCGAGGACACTAAGGTCTTCTCGAACACGCTTGCCCGACTTCGTGCAATGGGTCTCAGCGATGAGATGTACAAGGACCTCATTGCTGCTGGCACCAGTGCTTTGCCGTTCGCTCAGGAACTTCTTGAGCGCGGTAAGAAGGACATCAATGCCCTGAAGGAGCTCGGGCGGGAACTGAATGACGCGGGGTTCTCCCTCGGCAAGACGGCTTCTCAGGAGCTCTACCAGGCTGCGGTTGATTCGGCAAAGGGTATCGTTGACGGTCTCAAGAAGCAGCGTGCTGCTATCGAGAAGATCATGGACCGGATTGCTCGGGCTATGGTCAAGGCTATCAAGGACCGTCTCAAGATCAAGTCTCCGTCCCGCGTGTTTGCTGAGGTTGGCAAGTTCTCGGGCAAGGGGCTCGGTAAGGGGCTTGAAGCCACTATTCCGATGGTCGCCAAGTCTGCTGAGAGCGTTGGTGATTCCGCTGTGGAGACCCTCACCAAGTCGCTTTCCGGTCTGTCTACTCTGGGTAGTGGCTCGCTTGACCTAAGGCCTGCTATTACTCCCGTTCTCGATCTGTCTACGGTGAAGAAAGAAGCCGGTCGGATTGACGGACTGCTGGGCAGTAACTCGGTATCGGTCGATGCAGCATATGCCAAGGCTCGCGCTATCTCCGAAGCTCGTATGAGCACTCAGGAAATCACTTCTCAGGAAGCAGGTGGAACAAACGTAACTCAGACGTTCACTCAGAACAACTACTCGCCGAAGGCTATTAGCCAGGCTGAACTATACCGTCAAACGAAGAATCAGCTATCTGTAGCGAAGGGGGCTCTGACGACTAGTGCTAACCAAGGTTGAGGTTCGGACCCGGCAGGGCAACCTGCTCAGTCTGCAACTGGATGATATTTCCGATGGATACGTCGTCCAGGATGTTCAGGGGCTGGATCCAGTCAAGGCTACGCTCGTGTCATCGGGCTTTGCCGGACAAGACGGCGAGCAGTTCCATTCCAGCAGGAGAGAATCCAGGAACATAAGGTTCCAGATCGGATTCGAACCTATGGATCCTGAGATGGTCTCGGTGCGTGATCTCCGAAATCAGCTGTACAACTTCTTCATGCCGAAGAAGGAGATCACTCTCCGGTTCTACATGTCGAACGGTCTGGTCGTGGATGCTGTGGGGAGGGTGGAGACTTTCGAATCTCCATTTTTCACGCAGGAACCCGCGGTGGATATTTCGATCATGTGTTTCGATCCGGATTTCTACGAGCTCACGACAACCGTCGTAAGCGGTTTGAGTACAGACGCCGTAGCTCCAACAGAGATCACGTACAACGGTACGGTCGAGACGGGGATCAGATTGATTCTCGACGTAAACCGTACGCTGTCCGAGTTCACCGTGTACCACACGCCTCCAGGCGATGGGATTCGGTCTCTGCAATTCGTTGCCCCCCTTGTTTCTGGCGACAGGCTGACCGTTAGCACTGTCTTCGGGAACAAGGGGGCAACCCTGCTCCGTGGAGGGACAGAAACTTCTCTCCTCTATGCAATCTCCCCTCAGTCCAACTGGATCGAATTCACGAAGGGTGTGAACTCGTTTCAGGTATACGCCGTAGGGGCTGGTATACCGGCATCAGTTGAGTACGTCACAAGATACGGAGCATTGTGATGGAACTCTACACGCTCGATGCTTTGCTTCGTCGTGAACGGTGCGTCGATCGCTTTGAGTCTCTCATCTGGACCGAGAGGCACAAGGCGTTCGGCGATTTCCAACTCGACATTCAATCGACAATCGAGACGCGGAACATCTTCACTGTCGGTACTCAACTGGCAATGAATCTGTCTCATCGCGTCATGACCGTGGAAACCATCGAAGACTCTGTAGATGCCGACGGTAAACGAATGCTGACCGTCAAGGGTCGTTCTCTGGAGGCATGTCTCCTCGATCGGGTTGCCAAAAATTCGACCGAGGATTTGACGACTTCCCCAAAGTGGACGATTACAGACGTTCCAGCAGCAGTTCTTCGTAAGATCTTCCACGATATTTGTGTAACGGGGATCCTCGATCCACTGGATGTGATCCCGTTCATCAATGAGGGTACCTTCCTTCCTCCGAGTACGATCGCCGAGCCCATCGATCCCATCACTGTAGAGCTTGAACCGACTACGGTATATGACGCATTCGTTGAACTCTGCGATGTATGGAATCTCGGATTCAGGATTCTCCGCAACTACGACACCTCACAACTGTGGTTCGACGTCTACACGGGTAATGACAGAACCAGCGGACAAGGCATTCTACCGCCGGTTATATTCTCGCCCGAACTGGACAACTTGCAGAACACGAAGGAACTCACCAACATAGATCAGGCCAAGAACGTTGCCTACGTATATTCTCCGGCGGGATTCGCCAAGGTATACGGTCTTGACGTGGATCCTGAAGTTGAGGGTTTCGAGCGGCGCGTTCTGGTTGTAAATGCTGATGACATTACGGTTGAAACGCCTGATTTCGAGATCGCTCTGATACAGCGTGGGAACGATGAGTTGGCGAAGCACCGTATGTACCAGGCATTCGACGGCGAAATCAGCCAGACCAGCAACTACAAGTACGGTAGGGATTACCAACTAGGCGATATTGTCGAGACCCGTAATTCCGATGGCGCTACCAACAACCTTCGTGTCACTGAGCAGATATTTGTGCACGATGCCGAAGGCGAACGGTCATACCCGACGCTTACTCTCAACATCTTCTTCACCACGGGTTCGTGGTTGTCCTGGCTGAACAACAAGGTCTGGTTGGACTTCGAGGAAGACGACACTACTTGGGCGGACCAGCCCTGATATTTTCGAAGGAGGCTTGACGTGGCTGTAGGCGATCAGGCACAGGCGGCGGGTTTCCCGCTCGTACCAGACACAGGCGAAGAGGGCCGAGTTCGCTGGGGTGGTCGAGAGATCAACCGAACGAGGGATCTCATCGCTGCAGTGAAGGCTCTTCTGCCCATCGGTAAGCCCGGTTACCGCACGGCATCCGGCATCTCTACCGGTACGGCTGACCCGACTGGTGGTGTCGACGGAGACATCTACTTCAAGATTCTCGACTAGGGGGTCTTGTGGCGACAGCTCCAGGGAGACCTAGCAAACCGAGACTCTCGAACATCATGACCATCAGCGACACTAAAGGTAGTGTCGACATGACTTACGTAAAGGATGGTGAAACTGGCGGGAAGCCAATCAATAGAAGGCAACTTGCCTGGGCCGAGACGGTAAACAGCCCGAAGATCATCACCGAAATCGATAACGTCGGCGATACTGTCAGAGTTTCCGGTCTGAACCGAGGCTCGACATATTTCTTCTACGCTCGTGCCCACAACGCAATAAATTGGGGACCGTGGTCTTCGTACTCAACCACATCACTCAAGGTTCCTGAAGCACCTACGAAGCCTCTACTGTCTAGCGTAAGAATGACTAGCGTGGATGTCTCGTGGTTGCCGAACGGGCCGGGTGGCTCCCCAATCACAGGGTACGTCATCGGGTGGGGCACTATCACCAGTAACCCCACCTCAACACTGTCGGTGCCGAGTTCCCCTCGGTTTGTAACAGGGCTTCAGCCCAACACCAAATACTATATTCGCGTTAGAGCAAGAAACTCTATCGGGCTTTCGGCGTGGTCGCCTTATGCTTCGATAAAGACCGCGGCAGGGTGTTATATAAAGGTCGATACCACATGGAAGCTGGCTGTTCCTTACGTAAAAGTCGGCGGCGTGTGGAAAATCGCTCAACCATGGGGGCGTAATCTGGGGATCTGGAAACCAACAATAGACTAGGGGAGGATACTCCGTGGATGTTTGGATCAGGGCTATCGTTATCATACTTGGGTCCATCATAGGATCCGGCGGTCTCTGGGCGTACTTGCAGAACAGAGACAGCAAGAAGAATGCGACGACACGTCTGCTGATGGGGATGGCCTATGATCGCATCACAGCGATGGGACTTGAGTACATCGAGCGCGGATCCGTCACGAAGGACGAATACGAAGAACTGGAGAAGTTCTTCTACAAGCCGTATAAGGCACTCGGGGGTAACGGTGTGGCCGAACGCGTTATGAGAGATGTGGCAAGCTTGCCCTTTCGACCGCACAACATGCATCCCGGGGTATTCCGTAATCGCGAAAACGAAGGGGTCATAAGTAATGTCCGAGTCGTCTCACGCCCAGAACAAGCCGATGCTGGGTGATCGAACCTACAACTTCATGAAGACGTGGGCCACGGTCGGTCTGCCTGCTCTGGGGGCGCTATATTTCGCGCTTGCTCAGATCTGGCATCTCCCCAAGGCTGAGGAGGTAGTCGGTTCGATCGCTGCGCTGAATACGTTCCTCGGCGTGATTCTCGGTCTCTCCTCCAAGTCGTACAACAAGAGCGACGCGAAGTATGTGGGGGAGATCAAGGTCGAAGAGACCGGCGACAAGAAGACGTTCTCCCTTGTGGTGAACGGGGATCCGGACGATCTTGTCAAGTTGCCTGAGGCGACGTTCAGGGTTGCCGGAGAATAGAGTTTTCCTGGGGTCGCAAGCAAAACATGGGCTATAGTGAGACCCCTGATGCGAGGAGAACGCTATGTTCCCTGTACAGCTGAAGACCACGGAAGAGCCGACCAAGCTCGACATCGTCATCGAAGACGCGCTGTCGTCCATGGAAGGGATCAGCCCGTACACCGAAGAGTACGCCAAGACTGTCGACCAGCTTTCCAAGCTCTACAAGTTCAAGGAGCAGACCGCCCCCAAGCGTGTGAGCCCCGAAAAGATGGCCGAGATCGCTGGCAACCTCGCCGGTATCCTGCTGGTTCTGAACTATGAACGACTGGGTAACATCGTGACGTCGAAAGCTTTCGGCCTCGTGACAAGGCTGGGCAAGTAATAGCCTAACCCCAAACAGGAAAACCAAACATGGAGGGCGTGTTGAGAAACCATATTCTCGCACGTCCTCTGTGTTTTGTTTTTCTTTTTCGCACGAAATACACGGGCTATAATGAGACCCCTACGAAAGGATTACGCTCATGGCCACCAAGCCCGTTTCCGTAATCTCCTTCAACGTTATCCGTTCAATCGGTAAGGGATGGCACGTATTCACCGAAGACCGCCGAATCAACCTCCGGATCGCTCAGAAGCACATCCGGAATGCGAGGAAGCTCGACGTGTTGCCTCCCGTCCCCAATACCGTTTACACGATCGACGTGCTGAAGGAGAAGAAGAACTTCCGCTCGGTATACACCTACCACGTAACTCTGCTCGCCTAAGTCCCAAGCCTAGACCCTACAAAGGGTTTAGGTTTTCCTTTTCGCGGGTTTTACAAGGGCTATAATGAGACCCCTACGAAAAGGATTCGCCATGTTCCTCAAGAACCGTGAACTCCGCGTGAAGATGGTCAAGCCCTCGAAAGACGAAGAGGAGACCACCGAAGAGGTAATAGGAAACCACATCAGTAATGTCACTGGAGACGTCATTAAAGACGTATTCAAGGATGTTACGGTGCGTGCTGCTATTACCGTCGGTGCCCTCGTCGTCGGAGTAAAGGTGCTCGACATCCTCGGCGAGATCGCTGTCAAGAAGACCAAGAGCGCTGACAACGAGTAGAATCAAAGCCTATACCCTACAAAGGGTTTAGGTTTTCATTTTGCAAAAAATCCCGGGCGGGTATTTTCGAGAAAGGGTTCCAGAATGACTCGATATTTGCTTCGTGCACACAAGATACGTTCAAGTCGTCCGCTGAAGTTCTGTTGGACGCCTGGTAAGTTCTGTCGCGGCCATACGAGTCGTCGATTTCACTGCTGATATTTCGTGAGGGGTCGCGGAAAAACGAGAGGATGGAATGCCGAATCTAGCAGAGATCGTAGACGATGTAGATCGAGCGACAAAAAGAGACATTTACGAGGCCGTAAGAGGTAGTTACCTCGATACAGTCTATGGCTATTATGTGTGCGAGTCTCATACAGCCGATCGTAGTGTAGGGCCGGAGGACTTCCTTGACTTCTGGGGTTATCTATCCGAAGATGAGAAGATGCGGTTCATCAGACTGGCATTGAACGACTGACCTCGCGAAAAAAACATGGGCTATAATGAGACCCCTATGAAAGGAATCATTATGTCCGCCAAGGAAACCTCCGCCAAGATCGAGCTCACCGACGAGAAGAAGGAAGAGCTGAAGGCCCTCGGGATCACGTTCGCCAAGCGTGCTGCATTCGCAGTCGCC